>OLQH01000173.1_pt1 | contig 76857 bp, 62 predicted proteins | sample 1672671 | NCBI WGS metagenome assembly OLQH01 (sample SAMEA3136712, study PRJEB25190) | human gut metagenome
GCACGCCTTACATTATGGGTGAGTGAATCCATGATAGTTTACCTCCTCTAAAAAACTATTAGTTTTTTCGTGTTTTTTAGAGTGTCTCACAAAAATGCTAGTTATCCAAGGCGGGTGGTTTGACGTTTACTCTTAAAAGCACTTCAGCTTAGGCCGATTCCACCCGATGAGGTCAATCTGACGCCTAAGCTGATACGCTTTAACCATTAACTTAGCATAAAAATCTGCTGTCAGGCTGGAACTTAACAATTCACATTTTTTGAATGCGGCCTGTGGAATTTAGTTTCGCACAGAAACTATCCAGAGGCTTGTTTGCCATGCCTGAAAGTAAGATGTTTTATGGAAAGTTAATCTAATTATAGCAGTTTTATAAGGATTTAGCCTCCCACAATTCTAAAAAATCAAAGAAATTTAAAGCGTGGTGGAATTTACCCCTGCACTGGAATTTACTTTTTCAAGTCAGCAATAATACAGCAATTTATGAGACCATTATATTCATTCTCTTTCCCATATTTGTCTCAGATTCAGAGGCAATTTTCTAATCGTTTTGAATTTTCAATATTCTTAATATAAAAAACAACTTAGCTCCTAATTCAGGAGTTTGCTTAATGATATTATAAATCATATTTTGATGTACAGTTCAAATTATTATAATACATTAATTTTGCCAATTTCTTTGCTCTAGCAAAAATCCGATCTTGATCCCATATTGAAACCGATTCATATACTTGCAAGAATTCTTTTACCCCATTATATGCTGATGTTGAATATTTTTCTTTCTTCTCAATAAACTCGGCATTCTCGCACTCTCTATTAATACCAACTTCTAATAAAATTAAGTTGCCGATGTTCTGAGAAATCTCATCTGTAGACTCACTCATAATATGTTCAATTGATCCATCATCTCTAACTATTTCACGATTTCCATAATATTTATCCACCCTATTTACTATATATTTTGCCACCATATTAGTGTTAAGATACTTCTTACTATATCGGATTTTTATAAATTTTTGTTCAAAAATTTCATAGGTTGGATACAACTCTTGTAATCTTTTATGAAGCATCTCTATTGCTCTCTGTCCTTCATTACTATCTTTTGCTCGATTCAAAGCAATCGCAAACTGGGAATAAATACTTTCAAATGAATTAGCGCGTAACGTACAGACTGAATTATATACAAAATGAAAATCCTCAATATATAAAATGGTCGTCTTAAATTGTTTGTTTGAGATAATTCCTTTTTCTTTTGCATTGAACAATGCCATATACGCTATTCGTGTTTGCTTAATTCCAAAAATATTGTTAACATTATTCAAACTTTCAACCAAATAAAAATATTCTTTTCGCTTACTATAGTCTTCTCTCTTTGGGTTTACTATTTTCATATATGTTTTTGATTCTGCAGATAAATCTTCAATAAAAGCTCTATACCTATCTTTATTTTCTGGTATAGTTTTTATAAATTCATCATATAATTTTTCATAAGTTACTTTTTTATATTTTGATAACCAATAATGTCTATAAAATTCTGAAAAATCAATTCTGCCATTATCATAATTTAAAATTTTTTTAATTTCTTTCCATATAATCTGTGGATCATCTGGAATTTCCTCTTCGAGAACTTTAAAAATATTATTCTTTATCAAATCTACTGGTGAAAGCTGTTTTCCCTTTGCATTTAAAATTTCAAAAATTTCATTAGCATATTTTGTCTCCGTCGTCCATATACAAATCACATAGCATTCCAGTATTTGATTTCTTACCCCTTTCAACAACTCGCTATACTCATATGATACTATATCTGCTGATGGATGTATTCTTGATATAATTTTACGCAAATTTTCTTCTCTTAAGCAGTTTGAAAAATACTCAAACGCTTTCTTTATGCGATCCTCTTCCTCACAAGTTGGTTCAACATCTTTACGTTCTTTTCTCTGTATATAATATTGAAAATATGGATATTGTACCTCATTATACAAAATTGGGTATTCTTTTCCATTGTCATCTTTTCCCACAATATATTCCCAAACAATATTATATAACTCCATATTTTTATTCTTTGCAAATGCCTCTGCTAATGCAGATAATAATATGGTAATTGTTGTTAATCTTTGTTGCCCATCTACAACATCCAGTTTTTTCCCACTAGAATTGTAATCTCCGGTAAGAAGAATGCTTCCTATGAAATAATCATCACTCTTTACCTCTCCATTTTCAAATTTAAGCTGTTTCAAAATATCTCCCAAAAATTCGGTGATTTCTGGATTTTCCCATGAGTATTCTCTTTGATATCTTGGTATATTATATGTATTCTTATTACTTAATACCTTTCTTATAAGTTGCTTATCAGCGTTTAATTCCATGCTATCTACCTACCTTCCTCTGTTTTTTCCACTCGTTTATCTTTTTACCAATATTAAACAATAGAATTAATGCAAAATAATACACTATAAATATAAATACAGAAAAAAGACTTCCCACAATCTGTTCTGACATATTAGATACTGTATCAGACACATCTTGTGGTGTTCTATTCATTACCTTTAATAATATTATAGAAAGCATCACCGTAAATGTTGGAGCTGATAATAATTTACAGCTTTCGTAAGCAGGCTTTTTAAATATATTATAATTCTTGCTATCATCAAAATTAATTAAATCATATTTACTATATCTGCTATATTCAAGCAGCCCAACTACCACACCACTTATACTGCAGAACATAAAAAAATCTACCGCATTTTTCCAAATAGCCATTCCTAAAAATAGCCCTGCCCCGTATGCAATTGACCCTATCCACAAGACGAGATCCTTAACGAAATCCTTATTTATAAATTGTTTTATTTTACATTTTAACTTTATAAAAAACTTTTTAATTGAATTAATTACTTTTCTTTTTTTACAGCTATTCTCTATGTCCGAAAAATCTTTAATATTAATCATACACAAGACTTTATACTGCTCATATGATATATCTTTAAGGATTCTTATTTCAAACTTTTCTAATTCATTGTATTGATTTTTTAATAACATACTACAAACGCATCTTATCATTATTAAAATAACAATGACTTTAATCACATACGACTCTAATCCAACATTCATTCTATTTGACAAGAAATCAGACAGCAATCCTAGTACAAATACAACAAATAATTCAAATCCTCTAATACTTTCACGCATCAACATATTAAATAAAAAGTTTCTGAACGATTTCTTAGATAATTTTTCGTTTCTTATCAGGTACTTCTTTGCTAATTCAAAGCCTCCTTCTGTATCTGGAAGTTTCATCTCTTCTATTGTTTTTTGTATCCTATTAGTTACATAAACATCTTGTTTTATATATACATCTTGTTCATTACTTTTGAATTCTTCAAATTTCATTTATTACCCCTAACTTTTTAAGACTTTTGCTTGCATTACCATCTTCATATAATTATTGTTTTCAATCATACTATCTATATCGTCATTTACGAAATATTCTTTATATAAATAGATACTTTTTTCGAAATTTTTATATTTGTAATGTATATTTCATTCCGACCGCCCAGAACCATCTGCACGGAGTTTCAGATCCGCTCTATCGCTTGAATAGATCCACCTTCACAGAAGGTGAGCCATTCATATAAATCTATCCTATAATAAGATTGGCACACTCAAGTGTGACTAATCATATAGGAGGTTCGATAATTATGGTGTAAGTACGTAATCATCCGTACCTTGACTTTTTAAAAATGCCGCCCATCGGGCGGCACATTTTATTTCTTCTTTTTCCTTAATTTCCAGCCTGAAATAGCCCTAAAAGCATCTTAGGATGGAAATTTACATGTTATTTGCACCCCAGATCTGTGCTTCAGTTATATACTTCATGATAGAGAATAATAATGATATCTCCACATCTGACTGTAAAATAGTTTTCCGTTAGCATTTAATTACACAACTTCAGCTGGACTTTGTGAATAATCCGGGGTGAAATCCATCCCCTGTCCGGTGTACGGAATTTAACAGATTTACATCTTGAGGATATGAAATATTCTGAGGCGCACATGTGGCATCCAAAATTAATGTACCTGAATTTGTCCCACTTTCTTCATTAATCCCCCACCACCTGTTGGAGGTGGATCTTCTGGAGCATTGTAAGCAATAATCATCTCATTGATTTCTTCTAACACCTCTGCTGTCAGACGTTTACGAAACTGGTCCCCCCTGCATCCTATTGCCTAGTATTACGCTTTACGCTCCTTTGTTCTATTCCACTCAATTTTAAGATATATTCTCATAGCATTCGTCAATTTATCTATATTACTAAATAATTGCAAATTTTCCACTCCCGCATGTTCACACTTCATTTGATTCTCAGATATATATTTTTTACACTCTTTTTCTTGTTCTTCACTTGATAATTTTCTGTTATATATATCGCATCTTTCATATAAGTCAGCTGAATCACTACAAGCTTTACATTTCGAATCAATATCATTACATGTTTTCATTTTCATCTGATTCAAGAAATAATTTTCACATCCAAAATATATATCATTTATCAGTTTAACCATATGCATATTTTTAGAATCATTATCATTCTCATTTAATAAATCAATATTATCACTTTTCGCTTTGTCTGGTCCAAAATAAAGAATCAACAAATTGCTTTTTTCTTTTACACGCATTAGCTTCTTTTTAATCAATTCATTATCATTTTTTTCTGAATAAATATAATTATTTATTGCTGTAAGAAAATCAGCTGTTACACGTCTTACATTTTGTATCCACTCGACTCTTGCTGACCATACGATACTTGCATCTATTCTAATTTCATTTCTCTTATTTTCTGCCTCCTGCTCAACATTAGCTATTTCTCTATTTGTTCTATTCGTCAATTCATCGCATTGCGTCGCTACTTTATTTGACTTATATGCTGAATACGCTGCAATTACTGCTGCTATTAATGATAACACTGACGAAATTATTGTTGTAGTTTCTTCGCTCATAATATAATCTTCCTTTCTGCGAAAGGCATCAACTCCTCAATAAAATGTGTTGACTAATGAATAATCTGCCCCCAAATGAGCCATCTGTCCGGTGCAAGTGATTCCATATGCATAAGTTACATAGGGACTGGAATAATTTCATGTTCTACGGAGTCACTTGGAATAGAATCAAGGCAGGCTTTTCTGACCTGCGCAAAGCGATAATAGTAATTCGCCTTGGTGATGTTATTTGCCCGACACCATTCGTCTACGGACATGCCATATAGCCAACAAAATCATATTTAATATACAAGCATATCTATCTCCAAATTAATACAATGCTTCTTAAATTATACCTTATATCTTTCTAAACATTTTTTATTATTGTACCTCACTTTTTCATAAACACAACTTATATAATGTATGCCATTTTTATTACTTTTTGTTAGTTTATGTTGTATTTTGTCAGATACTAATGTACAATAAGCCTATATGAAGGAGACAATATCTATGGGAAAGCAACGCAAACTAACAGTTTTACTTATTGAAGATGACAAATTTGCATGCGAAGAAATAAGAAATTACATAGATCAGCTAGATGACGTGAGTCTTTTAGGTATAACTAATGACTCTAACGAAGCTCTTGATATGGTTAAATATTATATTCCTGATGCTATTATTCTGGATTTAGAACTCCATGAAGGTGGAGGAAATGGATTATTCTTCTTATCGAAATTGCATGACATCGGATTAGAAAAGATTCCATATATTCTCATTACTACTCAGAACACAAGCAATGTGACACTTGAAGCAGCCCGGCAGCTCGGAGCAGATTTTATAATTACCAAATACGAGAAAGACTATTCAGCACAAAAGCCTATAGAATTATTGCGCATGATGAGGAATGCCATACAGCGGCATTCCTCACCTGACACAACTCTTGCAATCACTCCTGCTGAACAAAACCGTAAACTTACCATTCGGATTCATCGAGAACTGGATGCCGTTGGTATCAGCCCAAAGGTAATCGGTTATGAATATTTAACCGAAGCAATTATCATTGTAACCAAAGGTGCAACACCAAACATAGCCAAGCAAATATCCGGTAAATACGGAAAATCACCTGCAAGTGTTGAACGAGCCATGCAGAATGCAATAAACAGGGCTTGGTCAAATACTAATCCCGAAGATTTGACCCGCAACTACACCGCCGTGATCAACTACGAACGAGGTGTTCCTACATTAACTGAATTCATTTATCACTATGCCAGTAAATTCAGAAGTGAGTTATAACTCTACAGTCTAACTAATGTAGACCAAAATATTGTTACCCATTTTATAAATTCCATCTGTCTCACCTCCATTGATAAGAGGTTAATCCAGATGGTTGATTTTTATTAATTTATAATTAGTACTATTTTTTTATTGGATTATGTATATGACAATTACAATTATTAAACCATTTTTGCTTTTTGCGATCACTTTCTTTTTATTTAATAAAATAACTAATACTGAGCAGATTATCATATCGCGCATGATAAAGTATCCATTTTTCTCAATTTTATTAGCTGTAATTACACTGTTTTGCAAACAACGTTTTTCTGGTCTCAGCTATATTATTCCATTTATAGGCTTTTGGTTAATACTATGCTTTATGACTTCTTTTAAAGCCCAAATCTTATTTATATATGCTCTAATATGTTACTGTACCGTGCTAATACTTTACAGTGTTTCTGCTGCTGTTTGGGGAATTTTAACATTTCATATTTTAAATAGTCTTTCACCGACCTTAATATATTTTTTCTCATTATTATCCATCTTTACTACCTTTATACTTCTGCTACTGATATTGAAACTCAAAAAATTCCATACTGCAATAAACTATTTAATTCATAATTCACTTTTTAACTATGGATTAATATTGTATTTTTTATGTATACTCTTCCTTACTATTGAACAGGTGTATAGCCATAAAATCATCCTAATGTCTTTTGCCAGAATGATAGCCATAATTGCATTACTTTTTATATCAAACTTTTGGTGGCGAAATCAGGTTACTAGAGCATATAGAGAAAAACTGCGCCTTCTTGAAATAAAAAACTTGCGATCAGAAAAAGAACAAAACGAAGCCTATATCACTAAACTTGAATGTGAGAACAAACGTCTTGGAGCTATCATTCATAAAGACAATAGAATTGTAAGCGCAATGGCCGACTCTGTATGCTATTATCTAAACTCATCAGCATTCAACAATCCGGAAACACTACAATTGAAAGGTGCATCACTTGCTGACGAGATCAACTCCATAAGAGAAACTCGACAGAATTTGCTCCAGCAGGATTCTTCCATTGTTTCCTTTACTCAATTAACCGGAATTACAGGTATTGATGCCATTATTTTGTTTATGAAAAAAGAAGCCTCTAGCTATGATATTACATTAAAATTTCATTATGATATTAACTTTTTTAAGTCTAAGCAGCTAAAATCTAACGAAATGGATCTGGTACATCTGCTTTCAGATTTATTGGAAAACGCAATCATTGCCACTAAAAATGCACACGGCAAATCCATAGAATTGTCTTTTCAAATACTAAAAGGAACTCCTGCTATCTCAGTATCAGATAACGGAATTCCTTTTGAAATCGACACTTATATGAAATTTGGAATTTCCGAAACCACAACCCATGCTAACGAGGGTGGCACCGGTATTGGTCTTATGGATATTTGGACTTTTAAGAAAAATGAACACGCATCACTCGTCATAGAAGAATTAAACAACGCCATATATAGTAAAAGGATATCTCTTTTATTTGATAACAAAGATAAATACCTTGTCGTTTCAAGCCGCTTCCAACAAATCAGTTCAATTCAATCACGATCTGATCTGCTTATAATAAATACTGTATTAAGTGATATTAACGGAATAACTGAATTACCAAATGAATAAAATTTATTAACAAAGATACCTGTAGTCCATCTTTTATCCAACTTTAAAATTTTTAACATAAGTTAAATTTTCATATACTATGAATTATGTAAAATCACAAATCATATAATCAAAATTTAGTGAAGACGCTCCGTATGGTTGCAAATTCTGCTCGAACGGTACGCTCATTCTGAAATCGGCGATACATTTATTCTGATTTAGCGGTACGCGTTTTCTGCTCAAATCGGTACGTTTTTCCTTTATTATTGTGATGTAACTATTATTCATTGAATAATCCGGGCTCCATGTCGAATAATCGCAGTCGTGGTTGAATTCGTTGACTCATGTATTGAAGAAACTTTCTCCGATGCCGGAGCAGCGAGCTCAACAAAAGAAATTTCTGTAGGGTTTTCAGTAACCGCAGGAATCTGCATCTGGTCGTATGATTCCTTACGAAACTTGCGCAGCCAGTAATAATAAGATTTCTCGTTGATATCGTTGTCTTTCAGCCATTGTCGGACGGTTACGTTTGCAGGTCGTTCCTGACATTGATTTATAATATTTAACCAGTTAGCACGCCTTACATTATGGGTGAGTGAATCCATGATAGTTTACCTCCTCTAAAAAACTATTAGTTTTTTCGTGTTTTTTAGAGTATCTCACAAAAATGCTAGTTATCTAAGGCGGGTGGTTTGACGTTTACAGTATAATGGATGTTTTCATAAATTACAACATAACTAACTTAAACATTATTAATTTCAAAAGTAAACGCTTACAGTGTAAACGTCAAATGCTAGCATTTAGCAAAACAAAATGTAGTAAAACACTTGCATCTAGCAAACAGATACAAGCGTTATTGAAAATTTAGCGTTAGAATATTGAGCGCTTACGCAGTCTCTCAGCATATCAGAACTAATTTGTTTATAAAAATTTAATCGTACCTGGTACCTCGTGTTTTGTTGTCCAAGGTTTTTTCAATATCTTCTAATATAACTTTTGCATAACATATCCATTCATCTCGTTCAGCATTAAACTTTTTCTGGCAAATATGCCATATCGTAAAAATCAAAAATGCTGTGCCTACAAATGCAAAGCAGATACTAATTATTATACAATAAATAAACAAAACTGTATTAATATTCTTTACAAGATTATCACTTACTGTTAGTACTATGCTACAAACACTTACACATAAAGAAGCCAATGCTATCATTAATGAAAATGACGATGATGTTTTTTCATTAAATTTACTATGTTTTTCCACTTCAACTTTTAATTGTAAAATTCTATCTTCCTTATTATCTTCATCCTGATTTATATAGTCAAGCAATTTCTTTTTCATTAACATAACTTTATTTAAACTATAGTCAGTTTTTCTCAATTCATCACAAATTTCTATTATCTTGTCCATTTTTCTTCTCATTATCATATTCTACAAATACAATTTCTTCATTCTCTTTTTGTTCGTAATCATTATTTCTTAATGAACATCGTTTAGATATTTTGTATGCAAATATAGTACAAATAGAAATTATCACAACAATCAGTCCAATTTCTGCTATTCTGCCTACACAATCAGTACTGTTTTCTCCAAATATACTCAAAAAATATCCCATCAATAGATATATTGCTGAAAATCGATTCAAGTACATCATTCCATATAAATCCTGATTCTGTGCAGTTTCATTTAATTTGTTTTCTTCAATAGCTTGTTCCACATGTTTCCAGTTTCCTGTTATCGGAAAATTTCTTTTACGTATTTCGTTAGTTCTTTTTACTTGACCCGTAGTTATTATTCCAATTAATAAAACTATAGCTGCAGATATTTGTAATCCCACTGTAATTGCAAATATAACATTTTGCCAATTCATAGCGTCCTGCTTTCCTTCATTTTTTTAGTTGTATCAATATATTTACTTTTTCTTTAATTATCTTTCTGTTTATAATCATTATACATCCCAAAATCACAATAATTGAATATCTAATTATAGGAAGCCTATATGTACTCATCAAGACAAATCCCATCAATATAAATAATATTGCTATTCCAACTAATAACTTAGTATTATAAGGTTTTACATCATCTAAATATTTTTTACATATTTTTGTCATTAAAACATAATGAAAAATATCAAAAGCAATATAGCATATTAATGTTGTATACGCAGCCGCAATATATCCAAACATTTTTATTCCAATATAATTTAATGCAATATTTAAAATTGCTCCTCCTATACTTGCCAACATAATCATAATTGTTCTTTCATAATAAAACACAAATTTAGCAAATAAGTCATAACTATATAAAAATAAAACGCCCATCGCAACTGGAAGAAATACAGTATATAGCTTCATAGTATGATTTTGTTGCAAATATTCTCACAGCTTCTGGTGCAAACGCTATTAAAAGCATATTTACTACTATTACAACTGCTATTGATATTATAGCTTTGCATCTTATTTTGTATATTCATAAAAATAATAGATACAAATATACTTGAAATGATTCCGGTCACTATTGATGTAAAAATACTAACTATAACACCCAACTCATCACTCCTAATTTTTCACTTTTTTGTCTCATTAACATCATAGAAACACTATATTCTAAATTTAATAGGGTCTGGCACCTTGTATTATCTTAAAGTCAGTATTTTCAATGCTTTAAGGCTATTTTATTTTGGCCGAAGTAGACACTAAATTAGCACTTCTTTTATCAAAATATTGAAATGTTGGTTTTTCTAAAAACCTAATCCTAATCATATCAATTACAGAGCAAACCGAAAAAATAACAATTACTGAAACAAATGCATGCACTATAAAAACAGACCCCAAGTTTTCAAAAGCCCACTGGCTTTTGAATAATTTCTGCCAAACAAAATCAATCATTGTAAGACTGTTAGCATGTATCATTAAAACACCAAATACTGACTTTGCAACCGTATTTATAAGCTTTGACTGTTTTATATTAATTTTAACAAAAAAAACAAAAGAACAAACTGCGGTTGCTATTGCCAAAATTCTATTACTCTGACCTGTAAACATATAAATAATTTTATATCCAGTAAACTTAAATACAATTAATCCACAAATGATACTAATCCATGAAATAAGTAACATTCCTAATGCCCATTTACCCGAACCAGTTACAAACAAAGATTCCTCAAAGTTTGTTTTTTTATAATCTCCATCGCGGTATCTTCTGATGTATGCTCCGATTAAATATACATACATAAACAGTCCAACATATGTAAACGCATCCGGTACACGAATCACTGTCTGAAAAACAGAATCAGAAATAAAACACAGTAAAATCAGTCTCAAATGATTGTTTTTGTCCAATTGTTTGAGTAAAAGATTAATAAATGGTATAAACCAAAAAAACACTAGATATGAACTTACAAACTCCGTTCCCAATGTATAAAAAGGTATAATGCACTTTATAGCTGCTTTTACTGAAAACGGCTGAATTCCCGCTATATAAAGTATTATAAATATTACAATATTATAAAACTCAATTTCACATAAAAGCTTTACCCACTGCATCACTTTAATTGATGACTTGCACACAAAATATCCGGTTATCAGGACAAAACAGTCGATTGCGGTCTTCCCCCCCCATCCGAAAACAGACGAAAATACCGATTTATAATTTAATGCATTTTGTTTTGTAATACTATCCATTATTCCTGAGTTAACAACATAATGGTGTGCTATTATAATAAGCATCAAAACTATTCTGTATAGCTCAATATTTGAATTTCTCATTGGTTTTGTTCTGTCCATAATAACCTCACGTTCTAATACTTGTTTCTATCAAAAACACTTCTATAGTGCAGCGTTTTCCATCTCAAATTTAAAATCTTTTAACATATCTATATAGTTATACTGTGGCTTATATCCAAGTTCTCTTACTGCCGGTTCAATATCCATGATATATTGTGGTGAATTGGGCATATCTGGTCTCATAATTATATCTGACTTGTGATTAGAATCACCGAATACCTCAATCATCCCTTTAACTTGATCTATTAGACTTGTTCCAATTCCAGTTCCGACATTATAGTAACCACATTCTCTGTCTACAAAAACTGCTTTATATAGCATTTGGCAGAAATCCTTTACATATACCATATCTTTTACCCTTTCCGGATTTCCCCATACTTCAATGGTTTCACCTGTTATAGCATTATCAATTAATTGACGATACCCTATTTTTCTTAATTTTCCATCGACATAATATGTATCTATTGGAGAATATAAGTATATGGTAGGAAGTCTAAAAATAAATCTTTTAAGTCCATACATTTGATGATAATTTTCAATCATGTCAACCGCAAAATTTTTGCTCATAACATAAATCGTATGATCACTTGTGAAACTAAATTTGCGCGGTAAACCAACTGTAAGTAAAGGATTGTTTTCTCCATAATCTTTAATATCGCCGAAACTCTGTGCAAATAAAATTCTATCTGCACCTGTTTCTCTACAATACTCAAGTACATTTAAATTACCTGTGATATTTACATCTATATATTTATAAGGATTGTATCCTTTCATACGAGCAGGCATTGCTCCAGCTAAATCAACAACAGCATATATATTGGTAGGTAATTTATTAAAATCTTCTTTTTTAGTAATATCTACCTGATAATACTCAACTCCAATTTTCTCAAAATAATCTGTTTTTCTTGTACCTGTTGCAATAATTTTATAACTATCATTTTTGCATTCTTCAAGAAAATAATTTACAAAATACTTTCCAGTGTCACCACTTGCTCCTAATACAATAATAATCTTCTCATTATCTGATAAATTCATAAGTCCTCCGTCTTTATAACGAGCACTTACAAATCACACCTCATATATTTACTGTCTTTCGATGCAGTGTTCTCCACACAAAAGTTATTATGTTCATAAAATCTAATTGCATTAATATTATCATTATGAACCTCCAGTCTTATAACAGAAAATCCATTTATCACTGCTACCGCTTTAATGTAATCAAGCATAATAGTTCCTAAATGATTTGCCCGAAAATCTTCATCAACAGCAATTAACGTAATATAAGCTTCTCGTGACTCAAAATCATTCATATAATAAGCACAATATCCTGCTAACTGACCATTAATACAAGCAGATATAACATTTGCATTACAACTTATTTTATCTATAAGCTCTTCAAAATTCTGTGATTTAACTACGCTCTTTGTAAATAGCTCGTCATATTTAATTATAATATTCTTGATTATTTCTTTATCCACTAAAGGAAGAAGCGTGAGCCCCCCGAATATTTTCGGATAATTTACTACAATAGTTCTGTAATATCATTTACAATTACCTCTATCCAATTACTTATCTTCAAGTTCAATTGTAAGCCATTCTTTTGACTTTCCCATTACATCATCAAGTTCTTCCCTGCTGTCAAATCTGAGGAACATATCTCCTAAAGACATATTAGCTCCTGTAAACGGCTCAACAAAATCTCCTGGTTTTACAGATAAATCTACTACCTTGACATATTTCTTTTCTATTTCCGGATCTATCTTTATTCCTTTAAGGACACCACTCTGCCCCGGTCTTGCATGAATAACCATCTCACACCAATGTCCATCGCATTCTGTCTGTTTAATTTCAGTAAGCGGCATACCCACGGCTTTTCTGACCTCATTTTCTATAAGATCTACACCATATGCCAATCTCTGAAGCTCCGCAATTTTGCATCCACCACCACGTGGTGATACTTCCATAATATATGGCTTTCCATCACTTCCAACACAGGTTTCAATGTTATATATACCTGTTTTCATACCAAGTAATGTCAATAAACGCTGTGTCTCTTTTGTCAGATAATCCTGATCTTCTTTAGCCATTGAAGTTGTCCATATGATATATGCAGGTGTATATGGATTATCAGCTTCTTTATCAAATAGCTGATCTGAATAAGATACAAACTTAATCTCTCCATCAACTGTGAAAGGATCTGCACTTGAATGATATCCCTTAAATGTCAGGAAATCCTCTATAATATAGGCTCCATTATGTGAGCCTCCAACCGCCGTCTCAATTGCGTCTGCCAGCTTGTCCGGAGAAACCACCTTTGTTACCCCTTTACTTCCTGCCGAATCCACAGGTTTAACAATTACAGGCCATGTAAAGAAATCAATATCATTAAATGGAGCTTTTTTATCTGTATATCTCTTTGCATGAGGAACATTAAAACCATGTTTTGTAAGGAAATCTCTGAATAATCCCTTATCCTGCAATATCTCAGTTGATTCATATGAACCCTGAAATGGCAGTCCCATCTTCTCTGCTATATATGCGGCAGTAGTAACGCCTGGATCACATGCAAATGAAACAATTCCATCAATATGTAATTTCTTTGCTGCTTCTAATGTCTTTTCTTTATCAATGATACTTACATCGCAATATTCATCAGAATATTTATGAGCAATATTGTCCGGTAAATAATCACAGGTGATAACGTACAATCCTAATTTGTGTGCTGCCTCAATCACAGGTACAGCATATCTTGAACCACCTAAAATCATTAATTTCTTCATACAAGCTTCCCTCCCTAATATTTACAACTAAGTATAATCTCACAAATTCTATCCACATCCTCCATGCTAAGATCTGCATACATTGGAAGCGTAAGAACTCTCTTACTAATATGTAACGCAACAGGAGTTTCAAGAACATCATACTTGCCATGGAAAGCTGCAAACGTATTTGTAAGCGGATAAAAATATTTTCTTGCACCTATGCCATTCTCTGCAAGTTTGTCAAACACCTCTGCTCTGCTTGCACCAAAAAGTTTTTCCTCAAAAATCACTGGGAAATATGCATAGTTGCTCTTTACATCCTTTTGAATCACATTGAGCTGAATTCCCTCGACTCCTTCAAGATGCATTCTATACCTCTCTGCCACTTTCTTTCTCTTTGCAATCTCATCATCCACATGACGCAGATTACAGATTCCCATTGCCGCACAGAACTCATTCATCTTTGCATTGGCACCAACTGCATCAACTTCCTCTGGTCCGTGGATACCGAAATTTTTAAGATCATACAATACTTCTCCAAGATGCTTGTCCTTGAAGCATACAGCTCCACCTTCTATTGAGTTGAATACCTTTGTGGCATGGAACGAAAAGCAGGAAGCATCTCCAAATGAGCCGATTCCCTTTTCTTTATATGTCTCACCAAACGTGTGGGCAGCATCATAAATTACCTTAAGCTCATATTTGTGTGCAATTCTCTCAATTTCCTCAATATTGCAGACATTTCCATATACATGAACCGGCATGATAGCACATGTCCTGTCTGTAATCAATCGCTCCAGTTTTTCGGTATCAAGTGTCATCGTTACCGGATCTATGTCACAGAATACCGGTGTAAGACCATTTCTAACAATTGCATGAGTTGTTGATGCAAAAGTAAACGGAGTTGTAATAACCTCTCCCTGTAAGTTCATTGCCTGTAAAGTCAACTCAAGTGACATGTGTCCATTTGTAAAAAGGTCAATATTTTCTACTCCCATATACTCAATCAACTGTTGCTGCAATGACTTATGCTCCGGTCCCATATTGGTGAGCCAGTGGCTCTGCCACATTGGTTTTATTTCATCCATGTACTCATCAAATTCCGGCATTGATGAACGTGTAACAAGTATACTGTTTACCATCTTTCCAAATCTCCTTATCTTTTAAGGAATGACTTAATCATTCCAGTTAAATACTCAAATTCTTCTAACTTTAGAATTGCAGAAAGTGCAATATAAATAGCTGCACCTGCAATAATCTGAATTAACAAAGTAAGAATTGTTGGCAATGGAATATATCCTAAAAAATATACACATACTCCCATAAAAACTGCCAGCAAAATACCTGGTGCAAAATCTTTAACCTGATCCAGATAACTATAATTTAAAAGCTTGCGATTCGGCCATGAATTGATAATCTGGCTAAGTACGTTACTGACAAGTAAACTATAAGCCATGGCCATCACTCCAAACCACATTGTTGAAAGAAGAATCGTCATTCCCATAATTTTCTTAATTATTTCCAATTTAAGAAACCAATCACTACGCCCCATAGCATTAATCGCATTCAGGTTTGCTGTATGAATAGGCCAAAACATATATGTAATACAGAAAATTCTAAGATACGGAACACACGGTAACCATTTATCAGTCAAAACAAGATGTACTATCGGCTCTGCACAAAATGCCATTCCCATCATCAGAGGTGCCATAACATACGTACTTGTTTTTATTGCACGACGCGTCATATTCTTCACACGTTCTCTGTCATCCTGCGCACTAGACATTGTTGGAAGCAATACACTGTCAATCGATGTATTTATATTTGTCACTATAACCTTTGGAAACTTATCACCTTGATTATAAAATGCCAAATCAGACGAAGAATACATCTTTCCAATAATCAGATTTCTAAGATTGTTGTAGCAAGTATCAAGCAAAGCTGATACAAGAAGCTTCCATCCAAATTTCAGTAATCCTTTAAGTCTTATCCACGAAAACATCCGCTTTGGACGCCACTTTACAGTTAACCACAAAATCAGCGTGTCAATCGCTGTATTAGACAACTGCTGAGCCACAAGAGCCCATACCCCAAAACCAGCATAGGCAAGTGCAATTCCAAGAAAGGCCGAAAAAATTGTTCCACCTATGGTCGAAAAGAAAAACCTCTTAAACATCATATGCCTTGAAACGTATGCCTGTTGAATCCCCTTCACTCCTGATATCACAATAGTCAGACTTATTACCCTGACAACAGGTGTAAGTGATGCATCATTATAGAATTCTGCTATAAAAGGTGCTGATATAAACATGCATAAATACAATATTAGACACACAGCAAAATTGAAGAAAAATACTGATGAGAAATCAAGATCATCCGCATCTTTTTTCTGAATCAAAGCTGTTCCCAAACCACAGTCTACGAATACCTGTAAAATTGTTGTAAATACTGTTACCAATGCTATAGTGCCATAGTCTTCTGGTGCAAGAATTCTTGCAAGAACTATAGAAACTATAAAAGTGACAAGTTGGGCGCCACATCGTTCGGCAAATCTCCATATAAAATTTGAAATTGCATTTTCTCTTGATATACTACCATCATTCATTATAAAGTCCTATATTTCTATATAAAATAATTTTTACATATTTCAACAAATTTTTTAGTTTCCGCTTTTCCCTTCTCATTTAGCTTTACATATCGTTCCCTAGCCTTTTTCTGCGTACTATCCGCCCAAGCCAGTTGCTCGTCACTCATTCCAAAAGCAACTCCGTATCTTTCTTCATCATTTTCTCTATAATCCGAATATGACTTTCCGTATTCGGGAATAACAATTGATTTACATCCACAAATTGCAGCTATAGTTGAATATGCAGTTTGTGTATCATATGATATACAATATTCACAATTATTTAAAATTTCTACTTTCTTCTTTTCGCTAAGTGAATCTATTATTACTCCATCAAATTTCTTTGGAAGGTCGTCCCTGTTTGCACCTTTTCGAACAATATAACATGTTCCACTTCTTTTTTCAAAATTTGTCTGCTTATATAAATTCAAATCAAACCACGCAATATTTAAAATTCTATTTTGTGGGTTAAATTTATTGTCATTAAAAATGTCTCTATAAGCAAAGAAAATATCGTTTTTTCCATATGCTTTTTCGTCATATCTATTATAATATAATAACCACCTAACTACATTTTTTGCATGTAGGAAATTTCCATAAACCACATCAGGATAAACCACTATTGTATTTTTATCAACACAAGGAAAAATTTTTCTACTACACCCTTTAACCGGTTCATTTATATAACCAGTATAACTTCCATTATTAACTAATGATTCTTCTTTTATCAATTTTACAAACATTTTTTTTCTGACATCACTCATCTGAAATAAAACTTGTTTAATTATTTGTCTTACCCCTTGATTTTCATAAAAATCATATTCCCCAATATAATAAATATATGCTTTATAACCTATATCATTTATATATTTACATAACGCATGTAATGCAATTGCACCACCATATTTTTGTCTAGGACTAACAATTACAAATTTAAGAGTTTCCATGGTTTTTATTACCTCAATTTCTAGCTACGCTTAAAATTATTCATCCAATTCTCAAAAGTATATTTTCTCTTTATATCCTCAGATATAATTTCATTATTGATTTTCAAAAATTCTTTCAAACTATATTTATTATTTTCATTTAATATGTATATATTATTTTCATTATATAATTCGTAATATTTTATACTAGAGTTGTTTGTAATAAGTTTTTTATTATAAAAAAGCGCCTCCAGCGCTCTTATTGTTATTCCCTCCTGCCCTTCCTGAACAATATCAACTATACAAGTTGCCTCTTTAACTTTATGCATTATATCGTAATAACTAACATACTCATTAGATAGCCACGCTTTATCCTCACTATCATAATTACATGATTGCTTATCCATAATACACATAAAATCACACTTAACTCCTAAATCTATAAGTTTACGATGCAATTCTTTCATAATTCTATATCTACCTTTATCTAAGCATATGCAAAATACACTATTATTTAAAAAACTTGAATATTCCTCATCCAATTTATTCTCAAAGTAAAATTGAACATTTAAATTCCATCCATATTTTTCTGCATTATTTTTATCAAACGTCCATATCTCACAAAATTTTTTTAATCTATTTTCTTGTTTTGCTTGTCTATCATTTTTAATATTCCAATTCCATAGAATAATTTTTTTATTATCTTTTATATGCTTTTCTAAAATTTTAACACTTAAAATATCTTCAAAAACAATTATTAAATCATATTTTTTTTTTAAAATCATTGGCTTTTTAATCATACATTTAATATATTCTTTAAAATTATGGATACGCTTATTAGGTATTGCATTTCGAAAGTCATTATAAAGAATCAAATCGTATCCAGACTTTATTATCTCATTATTATAAAATTTTTCAAAATCATTTTCACCAGACTTTATTATTAAAACTCTTTTTTTATCCATTTTATAATTTTCCTATTCTAATTCCTTATTATTCTCTTTTGTTGCAAAAGACGCAATTAATAATAAAACAAATACACATGGTATTTCTAAGTATGTATCAAAAATTGATAAGATGAAAAAAAACATCATAAATACTTTATTAGCTTTTTTCATATTTTTTTCTAGAATATATACAAACAAAAAATAACCAACCAATCCCAATTCAGCAAACATACTTATATAGCTAACTAATGGGTATCCAAGCACCATACTAGATATTCCTATTCCTTCATTAACATACCATTTTGTCATTATTCCTGTGATAGCTTCTCTATATGGTGTTATAGCAAAATTAAACCAACTATAATGAGGATTCCATTCATAAATGATTCCTTTAGCCATTGTTAATGATATTTGCGATCCATACTGTCCTATCCCATATCCTACGATACCATTTATACCTATCATATTGTCAAATGTCTTAGAAAAAAAGTCCATTTTTTTATTATAATTAGGATTTAAAATATATGTAGATAAGATTTGATTTTTTCCCACAAAGCTTGCAATAAAAGGTATTTTTGTACTAAAAACAAACAATAAAATTATAATGGTCATAAGTCCCACTGTAAAAATCAATTGTTTTTTTATCTTTAACATTCTAAATATTTTAACTAAAATACAGCAAAATAAGAAAAATACCCAAACATGTTTAGCATCCGATAAATATAAAATAAAAATAGATACTCCAATTCTTGTAGCTACATGATGACTCTTCTTAAAATCTTTTTTTAACTCTAATGTTAGATATAAATAAATACAAATAAAGCAACCTAAATAATGGGCTGAAATTAGAGTTCCAGTAACTGGATCCCCCATATTTTTATAATACAGCATTTGTATTGTAATACATATACATTGTAGAACAAACATATTATCAAAAATTAAATAGACTTTATATCCCTCTATTTTTTTTTGTAAATTTGAAATCAATCTAAATATACAATAATAAAAAATTGTTTGAAATATAGTTCCTAAAATAATACCATTATATATCAGACAACTTAACACACTTATTCCAAATGTACCTACAATAAAAAATGTTTCTGTTCTTTTTAGCTTTTTGGGAATCAAATTTTTGGATTTGAGTAAATAAATCGGAATACATAAAAGTTGTAAATATTTATTAGGTACAAACATTGCATAAATCAAAAAAACTTCATTTGATATTTTATTACAAATTACTAATCCCAAAAGATATATCATAATTAAATAGCTAAATATTTCCTGTTTCAAAAAAACAATCATTATAATATTTACTATTGATAAAATATCAAAAATAACATATTTTATTTCAAATTTTCCAAAATAATTTCTATGCTCCATACTCTTTGTAACCTGCTTCAAATCCTCTTAACATATACAAAATGTCTTTTTTTCTATATTTAAAAAAACAAACTCTTTTGATTAAAAATTTAAATTTTATTTCCCAAAAACATATTTCCAAACTTAAATTAAAATCACTTTTCAAATGCTTTCCATATAACGCTCCACATCCATTATAGTATGATATCCTTTTTTTTATATTTAAATCCTCATTAGCTATATTATTTATTTTCGGTACCGGATGTTTTAAATATAACTTAGACGAATATATTACCTTATATCCCCTTTTTAGGCTTCTAAGTAATAAATCCGTTTCCTCACCCGCTCCATATCTTGCACCAACGCCAAACTCCTCATCAAAAAAACCTACATCTCCTATTACATTTAATGGTATTACCAATCCTGCTGATGGACATATTCTAGTTATATCGCGAATTGATAATTGCCTATTTTCCTTCTTTTTATTATATTTAACAAATGCTCTTTCTGATATAGTATCATATATATAACCAGATACTATTGTCTTTCTATCTTTAACTAATTTACTTGCATTTAATAAATAATCACTGTCATAATATGCATCGTCATCTATTAAGCAAAAATAATCACCCGAAGCTAATTTAAGTGCATCATTCCTAGCTCTGGACAATCCTTTATAGTCTACATGCATATATTTTATTCTCTTCTCAGACAAATTTTTGACATATTTTTCTGTTTTATCATTATCACTTTGATCAATTATAATTATCTCATAGTTTTCGTAATTCTGTTCAAGTAATGATTTAAGACAATATTTAATTGCTTTCTCTCTGTTTAAAGTTCCTATTATCATAGAAAATTTCATCTTAATTGTTTCCTTTTATGTAATCCAAAACTTTTTGTGCCGATGTACTAAAATTATAATTTTCTTTCTGATACTCATTTAATGATCTAGGCATATTTTCAACATTATTTGATAAATGTAAGAGTATTTCCTTTAATTCCACTTTTGAGTCACATTTAAAATATGTTGCCTGATTCATTAATATTTCTGGGATTGATGCAGCATCTGATGCAATTACAGGAGTTCCCATTGCCAAAGCTTCAACTGGCGGCAAGCCAAAGCCTTCATATAATGATGGAAAAATAAAGCATAATGCTTTTTTATATATTATAGAAACATGTTTGTCCTCTACAAACCCTGTAATATGTATCCTTTCATTTTTATTATATTTTTTTATTACATCATCCATCTTCCATCCATTACGTCCTATCAGCACTAAATCAAAATCCACTTTATCCATTATTTCTGAATATGCCTCTAAAAGTAAAATCATATTTTTTCTTGGTTCTAATGTAGATAATGTCATTATATATTTGTCTGGAAGACCATATAAGTTTTTTATTTCATTATAGTTGGCACCCATTTCTACACTCAGCCCCTCATACACAGCAGAATTAACAACTCTAACTTTCTCAAGTGGGTAGTGCAATATATTTCCTATTCTCTTTTTAGAGAAATTCGAAACCGTTATAATCCCTTCTGAGGCTGATGCAGAACATCTTATCGTAACTCTCCAATATAATTTTTGTAATAATTTCATTGACTCTGATGCATCCCATGGTCCCATATCGTGTATCGTATTATATATTCCTCGTTTTCGAAAAAAAATCGGGCTAGAAAATGCGAAAAAAATATATTTATCAGCCTTTATTTTATAAAGTTCACATAATAATATACATTGATAAAAAATAACTTTATTTTTTCCTGTTAAAATTCTAAATTTAATATTTTTCTTATCAGAAAATTTAAGAAAAGAATCAAAAATAAAATCACGAAAAATCAATACAAATTCATCTTTCTTATCTAATTCCAACATTTTCTCGGTAACGCATGCTGCATATCTTTCTATTCCTGTAACATGATATGACAATGATGTCAAATCTATAGCAATAATCATTAAAATATTCCTTTCTTTAAGAACTATATTTTATATTTACTCTATAATGTATAAACTATTTTAGCAAACATTTAAGTATCATCATTCAAAATTCATGCATATTTACATCCTCTATTATAAGTAAACATCATTCCATATTATTTATAACTGCGTATCCAACATTAGTATCCGTCTTTATCAAAACATAATTTCAATCTTATCTTTATCTCTAACATTTCTGCCAAATTATTAGAAGTGGCATTATTGATAATATCGTTATAATCTATATTCAATATATTTTTACAAATATCGGCTTCTTTTATATTTTATTTCCAACATTTACATTTTAAAATAATTATTGCTATTTCATTTTTCTTCATAATTGTCTTATTGCTTTATCTGATCACGCAAAATAATTTTTAAACAAATACATATATTGTGCCTATAATCTATCTAAAATAATCAACCTCTTTACTAATACATAATTCAACTTCTATGTTACTTCTGCCTTTTTTCTCATATAAGAATTATATTTTACATTTCTTCAAAATATCGCTTTACAACATTTCTCACTAAAGATATCATTTTCATTTAGATAAGCTGAATCGGAACTATCTCCACCTTCAAAGCACCAAAATCTAAGATTATTATTAACAACCTTATCTTTGTATTCAGAATCTATCACAATTGTTTAAAAACAAAGCTCTTTTGTAATTTTATAAATAGTTAAATCTTCCTAAAATTCATTATAGGATTTCATATAATTCAAGATATACATAATAGCATACTTTTGATAATTTTTCTAAACAAATTACCAATATATCTTTTCTATTTTTCCTATATGCCTTCGTTTTCGAATAGGTAATATTCTTTATTCCAACACAAAAAGATTGAAATACCAAACATAAGATCTCTTATAATTCATCAAAAATTTTATTATCATCTTCAAATTTTTCTATATTTTTCTTAACTGATTTTGTTAGATAATCTTCTCCTGAGATTGTATGAACATAGCCCACAAAAAAATTTGTGCATAGCTTCCAACAGACACCTTAATATCTTCATGTTCTTATATGCAGTAATTATTAAGCATTGCTTCATTTTTCACCTATATTTTCTTATCAATTTTATAATTTTCACATCATCAATAAAATATCGTTTAAACATTCTCTTTGGCTCCTGTAAAAATCTGTAAAACCATTCCAACCCATGTTCACTCATCCATCTTGGAGCTCTTTTTACATTTCCAGCCAAAAAATCTACTGTAGCACCAGCACATATAGATACTTTAGCATCGTATTTATCTATATTATCATATATCCATTTTTCCTGTTTTGGACACCCAAAACAAGTAATCAATAAATCTGGATGTACTGCCGATATCATATCATTTATTTTTGTCAGTTCTTTTTCATCATTTTCAAATCCATATGGTGGAGCATATATACCAACTATTTGAATTTTAGGCAATTTATGTTTCAATCTCTTAGCAGCTCTTTTTGCGATTCCGTCAGCTCCTCCAAGTATAAAAATTTTATACCCCTTCTCAGCTGCCACTTCACATAATAATGGGACCAGATCTGATCCAGATATTTTTGCCTTCACAGGATTCCCATGCATTTTAGAAATCCATATAAGAGGTTTTCCATCTACCAACACCATATCTGCTTCATCAACAACCTTTTTCAAATATTCATCTTCTTCAATTTTCATTACCACATCAACATTTATAGCAACAACATATGATTTTTTTTCACTATCAATCATATTTTCTATTGCGGATACAGCTTCATCCATATCTACATTATTTACATAAGTATTTAAAAGTGGTTGTTTTTCCATATTACTTCTACTCCATAAAAAACTTTTCTTCCAGCATTAAACAAAGGCAATGGTATACCGGCAAATGTAACTCCTGTATCATATATGTTTCAGTTTGTGGAACCTTAATGCACACATCACTCATAGCGCTAAGTTTGCTTTCTTTTTCTCCGGTCAGGCCTATAACTTTCATTCCTAATGCATGTGCAGTAACAGCAGCATACAAAATATTCTCGCTATTTCCACTTGTTGATATTGCCAAGAAAGCATCACCCTTCCTTCCATATCCGTTTACCTGCTGTGCAAACCCTAATAACGGTTCACAATCATTCATATACGCTGTCGTAAGTGCCGGATGACCATCTAATGCTATAGCCGGTAATGCACCTTGAAGATGTTCGCTTAATGTCTTACCCAATTGTGCATTTTCATTCATTAACTTATCAGCAAATTCAATATTAACTTTTCTAGGATTTTTAAATCCTTTCATCAGTTCTCCAACTATATGTTCTGCGTCTGCAGCTGATCCTCCATTCCCTGCTATTAATAATTTACCATTTTTCTGAAACGTCTCCTCAAGCACCTTATATGCTTCATATATATCATTTTTCACACATTCCAAGGAAGGATATCTTGAAATAAGTAAGTCAATCTGCTTCATAAAGTTAACTCCTTAATTTTCACATGCTATATAATTATCCACAAATTCCAATAATGACTTGACTATCAAATCATTATTTAATGGATTGTTGTCATCATCTATAAGTGCCGTCCGACAACCAGCCGTTTTTCCTGCTTTAACGTCATTGATTCCATCACCGATCATCCATGACTTTTCCAAATCAATATTATAATCCTTTGCTGCCCTTAATAACATCCCCGGCTTAGGTTTTCTGCAATCACACTCAATCTTATATTCTATGCGTTCACCTTCAAATCCCTTATCCGGATGATGTGGGCAATAATAGATTGCATCTATATATGCGCCTTTATTGCCAAGTAATGTTTCCATTTTGTTATGTATCATATTCAGTTCTGTGATGGAAACCTCTCCTCTGGCAATCACAGGCTGATTAGTTATCACAATCGCTAAATATCCTGATTCATTAATCTTTTTAATTGCCTCAGCCACTCCATCAATCAGCTCAAATTCATCTATATCTTTTAGAAATCCCACATATCTGTTTATAGTTCCATCACGATCTATGAAAACAGCTTTTTGTTTACTATGTAAATTCTTTTCTGTTACAACTCCATTTCTGTAGTCATTACATACAGAATAATATCTGTCCGGTGTCCCCATATCCTTAACATATTCAGGACTATCATAGCAATACATTTTTCCGGTTCCCGCCAGTGGTTTTAATAATTGTCGATCCAAGTCAACCTTTTCTGTTGCTATATTCTGCTCAAGTATCACAGGATTTATAACATGTAGCCCGGCATTAACTCTATTCTTATAATATTCCGGTCTGTTTTCTTCCTTCGAAAGCCATTTTTCAACTTGTCCATACTCATTTGCGATTATAAGTCCGCTGTCATATGGATGACTATTAGGATGAGTAAATAACGTTACTAATCCTCCATTTTTTTTATGGTATTCTACAAATCTATTAAAATCTATATCAAACATTGCATCAGCATTCAGTAGTAAAAAATCTGATGTCAATTTATCTTTTATTTTAAATAGTGCACCAGCATTTCCCAATGGTTCTTCTTCATAGTAATAATCTATATCTACACCAAATTTACTTCCGTCCCCAAAATAGTCTGTTATTACTTTTCCAAGATGGCTTATCGTTATAATTATATCCGTAAATCCTTGCTTTCTTAAACACTCAATTTCTCGTTCTAAAACAGGTTTACCTTCTATCTGTATCATTGGTTTCGGTATATCATTCGCAACAGATGAAATTCTAGTTCCTTTTCCACCTGCCATTATAACTACTTTCATTGGATTTCCTCTCTATTTACGTGGTTCGTACATTTCTGGTGTATAATGAATGACTCTGGTGCCACCTTCCTCAAATTCAAATGGTATATGTAATAAATCTCTCATAGCCCATTTTACCGATTCCTGATGTTCAGGCTGCACATAAAATACCAGGAAACCGCCTCCACCGGCTCCGAGTAATTTACCTCCCAAAGCACCTGCATCAATACCCTTTTTATAAAGTTCATCTATATGTTCAGTTGAAACTGCTGATCCGGTCTGTCTTTTTAATTTCCAGTTATAATCTAAAAGTCTGCCGAAATCATCTAAATTAATATGTTTGTCGACCAAAATTTTTTCCGCTTCATCTACCAACGAATACATTTCCCTGAGTTGTACATTTCTATCTATACCTGATTTTTTATTTGCCTTCTGTACATCAGATGAGAAGCGCGTAAATCCCGTAAAAAACATTAACAAATTTTGATTTAATTGTCTTTTTCTTTCAGGCGAAATAATTATCGGCAAAACCTCATATCCATCTGCATCGAAATTGATTCTATTAAAGCCTCCAAATGATGCAGCTATCTGATCCTGCCATCCCCCGGCTTCCTGACATAATTCTCTTTCAAGATATATTGCCTCATCTGCCAATTTTTTCTTGTCTGCATATTTGCCCTTAAGTGCATAAAACGCATTAAGCATTCCCACTGCAAATGAACTTGATGTTCCAAGTCCGGATCTTGCCGGCAGATCTGCTTCATATGTCAGTCGAATTTCATGTATGTCCAGCATCTTCATCGCATTCCTAATTGCCGGATGTTCTATATCATTTATAGAAGTGACACGTTCTGTTTTAAAATAAGAAAGTTCCGAAGAATAATTAAAAAATCTTGGCAAATGACGCACATTAACATAACAATACTTATCAAATGTTGTAGAAAGTACTGCGCCTCCATTTTCCCTAAAGTAGCTCTCCATATCTGTTCCGCCACCAAAAAACGACATTCTGAAAGGTGTTTTTGTGATAATCATTTATTTCCTCCGAAAAAATATTTAATTTAAATTCTCTATTGTATATGAATTAATCATTGTATTCTTTTCTTCTGTATCAAGCACTGCAAGCATTGCAACCAAAAATGGGTTATACCAATATTGAATATAATGGTGTTCCATAATACTCTGTATCAAAATCATCATTATACAAATTAACATATAAGATGCTTTTTTATTCCAAATTTTTTTAATTATCTCAGCCAAATTCCACCATATCATTATTAAAAACACAACACCATATTTTATACCAATTGACAGATACGATGAATCTATAAAGAAATAAAAATCGTTCCATTTGGCGCTTCCTCCAGCGCCCTTTTCGTAAACATATTGACCAAACGCATTAGGTGGATAATCCCTCAATGCCCATTCTCCCAACGAAAGTCTTCCAGACATCTTTGCATCAATATTGACTAAATTCATATTATCATATGTAAAATTATACGATAGCACGAAAACCAGTACACACATTACCGCCGGGAAAATCATACATCCTATCTTTGTGAACCTTTTATTCATCAGTTTTTCAAACTGCTTTTTAAACTTCTTCGCCAGCAGCACTACCACCACCAGCATCTCCATCACTATAAAATCAGTCCTTGCATCCGTGATATAATACAGCGCCCCAGCGAGCACCGCCATCACACCTATCTCCAGATAAGTTATGTACTCATCCCTGACGCACACATACGCAAACATCAAAAATACCACATACGCTGCCAGATCTGTCGGATAACAGATTCCAAGCGCCATCCGCACTCTTTCTCCGCCTTCTCCCTGATAATATACCAGATTTTCCGCCAGCCCCGTCATCGCCCCTATTATAGTGACCACCAACAGTACCGACCACACCGCTATATAAGTCTTCAATATATTTCTGAAGTTAACCCTATACGCTCCGAGTATAAGTATCAGCAGATCCACCAGGAAATCATATCTAGACACGTAATGTGACATCATAAACACAAACGTCACAACCAGCATCGCCGCAATTTCTTTTTTGCTTATATCCTTTGCCATCATAAGATGCAAAAGAACGAGCACCACGCCTATTACCGTAAGAGTCCGGTAAAAGTATTTAGGCCAGTATATCGTAAACATAGTAGACAGCAGGAATCTCATACCGACAAAGAATGCCAGTAATATGAGATATATGATTTCCCAATAAGCTTCAAAGTCAAAGTCTATATTCAGTTTACTGATTCTTGTTTTCATATCCTTTATCATAATTCTACACAATCTATTAGATTTTATCATATTCCGTAATATATTACAACTTTTTTACAGAATTCGACATAATTACAATATGGTATATCTAGAGTATACCACTTCATATTAAATTTGCATAGCTACAAAGTACTATCTTGCATATCCTTTATATAAATCGCACAGTATTGAATATCAAAAGTACCATTTCCATGTGAAATCATCAAAACATTTTTTCTATCCAGCACTCACAAACGTAGATATTTTAACATATTTGCAATACATATCATAAGAGACCGGCATCTCTGCCGGTCTCCCTCTCTACTCATTCTTTAAAAACCTATACAATATATCAAACCTTCTAAAAACCGCCGCCATAGTCCTTCCATCAATTTTTATAAGTTCTTCATCAAAATATCTGTTCAATATCTGGATAAGCCTGTTTTCTTCTTCTCTATATAGTTCTGTTTTATTGTTATCCCAATATTCTTTTATTGCTTCAAAGTTTTCGTGCGTCAGCTTGTCTATTGTCAGTTTGTTCCCTTTTAACAGCCTCTGTCCTATCATATATGCGAGAAAATACTGGCTGAATGGTCTTTGAGCATTGATATCATCATTATCACTTATTTTTTTTCTGATATTATCACAGTACCTGAATATGATCACCGCCAGGATCATCTGTGCAGCATTGATATTTTCAAATATCTCTTCATAATATTTATTGAAAAACTCATTCTTTTTATACTTTGCCAGATGCGGTTTTCCTCTCCATATGGCAAAAATAGCTTCTGCTGCTACTGATGATGGAATTACCTTTGTAAGGACTGCGCCTCCGCTTACGATATTGTCTCTTTTTCGCTTATATATATATCCAAGGTCTTTCGCACTTTCCTCCAAAAGTTTTTGTATTTTATCATTAGATTTTAAATCCCTGAAATCTACCGGATTCTGGCTATTGGTTGCATATGTGATATCATTCACAAAGTCCTCATCATCATTTACCTCATATAGACGTACAAGTATATATACCTGTGAAAAATCAATATCCGGATGATCTTTTATTGTCTGATATATCGTCTTACATGATTGTCCTCCGTTTATGATCTGCAGACCGCTCATCTTCACTGTCCAGTTTTTTTCCTGAAGACCATTATAACCGAATTTTTCACATATCATTGTTATTCCATTATTGTAAAAGAAAAAATTCTGACATTTGGCTTCGCTAAGCAGGGTTTTTTCAATTTGCTCATTTACTGTATTTTTGCCTAAGTATCTTCTGATATTCTTCTCAAGCAGCTTGTCACCATTTTCTTCCATCAGCTTATATATTTCATTTACACAGACTCGTCCGACAATAACCCTTTTATAATTAAAGTCCTCCTGCACCGCTTTTCCCGAAAAATAGATCTGAGCATTTATGGATTCTGATTTATTTATGTAATTTAAAATGTCAAGATGTGAGAAGTGCTCGAACCTTACTTGCTGCTGATCTGCAAATGCATTGTCTATATATTCCTGTCCCGAGGCGTTCCACGGCAGACCATTATTAAGCATCACAAATGTAACAAATGGAATATATCCATCAAGTATAAATGATCTTATCTCCTCTACTTTTGCTTTGCTTTTCTCATTAAGAGTTACAACTGTGTCCGGATCAAACACCCATTTAACAGTATTTACAGCTTTTTCAACCGCATTTGTCGGGAAATTACTGTCTACATCCAGCTTACGTGAATATTTAGATTGGAACAAAACAACATTAAGCTGGGAGTCCTGTGCTTCTTCTATATATACTGCGTCAAATCCGCCATCACCACTGCCATCTGTAATGTATTGCTCAGCTTCTACTATGTCTATATCAAGATACGCTGCCACTGCAAATAATAGGAATGCTTTGGATTTTGCTCTTTCCTTATCCATTTCTTTAAAAAAACCAGTGTAATCGTCTAATATTTTATTTATTCTCTGATCAACTATTTGCTTTGCTATATCCATTGATTTCTCCTTCTTACCCATCCTAAACACGTTGTCTAAATTTTACTTCCTGTTAAATTATGCGTCAAGTATCTTTTATTGACAAAAATCAGCTTTTATGCTCTATATATCATAAAAGACCGGCATCTCTGCCGGTCTCCTTTGTCTTAATCCCTTTACTTTTTTGTGCTCTCTGGCAGCTTATATCCGGCGGCAGTCATTGCCTTTATAAACTCACTCTGTGACATGTCGGCATCTTTTGCACCTTCTTCTATTGTGCTTTTTCCTCTTTGCACGTATGTAAATATCATACTTAAAATGCCTCTTTTTTCCGCTTCAGCAGCTTTTTTCTCTGCGTATTCTTCTGCATATTCTTTCACTAAATCACACATTTCTATTCTACCTCCTTCCGTTTCCTTGTAATGCCTGACTCCTTCTGCCAGCTCTCTGTAATAGATTTTTCTATACAACTCTTTTTCCAAACATCGCAAGATACTCCTGCGCTTTCTGTAAAGATATATTCAATTTAGTCTGTAGTCTTTCCAATATATCATTCTCTGATAATCCAAATTCATAACCAATTTCCACGATTTCCTCTGCTTTTCCTTCCAATTTTCCATCTTTCCATGTTTCCTCAAATACAGTCCACATATTAGTCTCTCCTTTCTTGGAATTCAGATTATAACCAATCTTACAATTTGCAGCTCCCGTAAGAGTCATAATAACCGACTTTTCTACCTTATTTCTTTTTGCATAATCTATTGCTTTTTCTTTAATTTCATTGATACATCCTTTTTCATTCAGCAATATTCCGAAAAGATTAAATAAATCGCGATTATTGATATTATGAAATTTCAAATTACTTTTTCTTGCTTCTACAAGATGCATTTTATAATCATTAACAAAAGGATATGCTCCTGTCCTTCCATTCCAAGTATCACAAACTCAAAATATCAAATTGATTGTACCTTTATCTTATATCAGCCACCTCGTCCAGTCAATTCCTTTTACTACAAAAGCCGGCGTCTCCGCCGGCTTCCTCTTCTATTATATTATATCTGGTTTAAATCCATCATTTCCTCCCCGGCTTCTCTTCCGGCATAATGTTTCTTTCCTGATATATTTGTCATGTCCGCAAAAAACATGAGCAAAAACGGGTTCATCCAGTATTGTATCATATGATGTTCAAGTGCACTCTGGATGAATATGATCATCATGACTGCTACGATAAAACCTTTTTTATCTTCGCACAGCTGTTTCAGCCTGTAATCCCATAGTGCCAGTATATTATAGATAAATACCACACCATATTTTATAGATATAGATATGTAAGATGAGTCTATGAAGAAATAATCCCATGTATTTTCACCCGGGCCTTTTTCTGCAACATACTGACCGAACATTTTCGGCGGATATACTGACATCGCCCATTCTCCAAGGGAGAGTCTGCCTGACAGATGTTCGTCAAGACTTACAAGCCACGATTTATCAGGGCTGTATATGGCTGTGATCCTCCATATAACAACGCCTAGCAATATCGGAAATACGAGTATGCATATCTTTACCCACTTTCTTTGGATAAAGTCGTTGAATTTATCTCCGAATCTCTTTAAAAGCAGTACTGTGACAAGTAAGAGAACCATTACATAAAAATCTGTTTTCGCCTGTGTGATGTATAATACGGCAAGTGCCAGAGCTGCCATCACACCTATTTCCTGGAATGTGATGTCTGCCTGCCTGATACATACATAGGTAAACATTATAAATGCCATATATGCAGCCAGTTCAGTCGGATATGACAGTCCCAGCGCCATCCTTGCATTTTCTCCGGCATCATCATAATACACATAATTTTCTGTCAGACCGGTCATCGCCGATATAACAGTGATAGTCAGTATTACGATCCATACTCCCAGATATGTCTCCAGTATTTTTTTGAAATCGACCTTATAAGATCCTATGAGAAGCATTAAAAGATCGAACGGAAGACCATAGCCTGACACATAATGCGACATTAAAAACACAAATGCTGTTATCGCAATTGCGATTGCATACTTCTTTGGAATATCCTGTATAAGGATTATCCTTCCTACGACAAGTGTGAGGCAGATGACCGTAAATGCCTGAAAGAAATATGGCGGCCATGCGATCTTTAACGTTGTAGTAAACAGTGTATTAAATCCAACATATAGGGCAAGTATAGTCAGATATATCTTCTCCCACAGCTTGTTGATGTCGGCTGTGCCAGCTTTTATCCGTTTGAATTTATGCATTTTTTCCGCTATAATAACTGATTCAATTTTTTTATGTCCGGTTTCTTTATGTCTGATTTTCCTATTGTGCAACGTTATTCTTTCCTTTATAGTTTATTACCCCTCCCTGTGCAGGAAGGGGTAATGTATGATTGTCTGCGTTTTTTATTTGTTGCTGTTCACACCTGACAGTGTAACCAGTATCTTTTATTTCACTGCCACACCATTTTTGACTGTCATCTGTGTTCCGTCAGGTGCACTTGCTGTACCTGAGTATCCCCATTTGATGATTCCTTTTTGTGCGTAGTAGTAATTTCCATCTGTATGAAGCTTAAGTCCTGCTGCGCTAAAGTCCACGATGCCGCCCTTTACATAATACCACAGTCCGTCTGTGTGTTTTACGAATCCGTTGTAGCTCCAGTTTATGCTTCCATTCTGGACGTACCACCATTTCTTATTGTATAAGACAAGTCCGTTGAAGTTCTTTATAGCACAACCGTTCTTTACGTTTCTCCATGCTCCGTCATCGCCCTGCGCAAGTCCCTGATATCCGAATCTTATCACTCCAGCTTTTGCATAATACCAGTTTCCATCACTGTGGAGACGAAGTCCGTTTGCTCCGAAGTTTATTACAGAGTTCTTTACATAGTACCAGTTGCCATCTGTGTGTTTTACAAAGCCGCTGTATGTCCAGTCGATCGTTCCGTTCTTTACATAAAACCACTGTGTACCGTTTTTGACAAGTCCGTTGAAATCATTTATGGCACATCCATTTTTGACATTTCTCCATACTCCGTCATCACCTTTTGCAAGGCCTTTGAATGAGAAATTGATGATTCCCTTATTTGCGTAATACCAGTTTCCATCGACATGGCGGCGCAGTCCTGTGACACCAAAATCAATTACGCTCTGGTTTACATAGTACCATCTGTTGTCAGTGTGCTTTACAAATCCTGTGTAGTCCCAGTTTAAGCATCCTTTTTCCACATAGAACCAGTTGTTATAGTTCTTTACAAGTCCTGTAAATGATGGGGCAAATGATCCGTTCTTTACATAATACCAGCTTCCATCGACTGTTTTTGCAAGGCCTGTGTATTTCCAGTCGATAATGCCCTTATCTGCATAATACCACCAGCCATTTGAGTGTTTGTAAAGTCCTGTCGCACTAAAATCAACTACGCCGTCCTTTACATAATACCATTTGCCGTCTGTATGGTTTACATATCCACTGTAATCCCATTTTAAGACACCTTTTTCCACATAGAACCAGTTTCCTGCATTGTATGCAAGTCCTGTATATTCCTGTGTGTATGCACCATTTTTTACATAGTACCATTCACCGCTTGTGTTCTGTGCAAGTCCTTCGTATTTCCAGTCGATCACACCGTTTTTCACATAGTACCACCAGCCGTCTGTGTGCTTGGCAAGCCCTGTATAATACTGGTTGAATTTGCCGTTCAGGTAATATTTCCATGTACCGTCAGTCATCTGGCGGAAACCTGTGAAGCTTGAGTTCATGGCTGTTCCGTCATCATACCAGAAATCAAGGTCAACAGATGTGCTTATTCCATCTACGCTTCCTGATTCTGAGAACTGCCAGAATACGTAATCACCTTTATATCCTGTCTTGTTTGTGTAGTTTGCAAGCCAGATTGGATAGTTGTTTGATATTTTATCCGGATACAGATAGTTTTCTAACATATATTTGTTTGCATATACCATCGGTATGTATCCGTTCTTTGCAACCTCTGCACAGAATGCATTAGCTATCGAGGTTCCATCCTCTTTTGAGAGATTAGCTTTTTCAAGTCTTCCGTCTGTATAAAATTCATAGTCTAACACTACCGGAAGATCCAGCGCTTCACCGCCAAGCTGGTCTATTATGTAATCTGCTTCCTCTATTCCCTCGGATACCGATACAGCCTGTGAGTATATGTATACACCGACTTTGATCCCTGCATTCTTTGCACCCTGTATGTTCTGCTTTGCCATCTGATCCACAAAGAGATTTCCGGAATCCTGATATGTCCTGTATGCGGTTCTTATTATGGCAAAGTCAACTCCTGCCGCCTTTACCTTATTCCAGTCTATTGTGCCCTGATGTCTCGATACGTCTATTCCTTTTACCTTTGTATAGCTTGCAAATCTGTCCGCATGAGTCACCTCATCGTAGCTTGTTGGGACACTGCTATAGAGCTCTATTCCGCTGTCAGATGTTCCCATCTGGCAGTTTTCGTCGACCTCCTCCGGTGTGTCCGCATTGACACCCACTGCCTCTTTTGTTCCTTCTACCTCTGCCTCATCAGCATCCCCGGCTTCAGCCTGCTGCACATCTTCGTATCCGCTGCTTTGCTCCTGCGCTTCATCTGCATATACTGTCACTGTACTTAAGTCCGCAGATGTAAAAAGCATTGCCGCAGCAAGAATTGTGGATAAAAGCTTTTTCTTCATTATGTTTTCTCCTTTCTTTCTAATTGAACACTACAATGCCGTTTTCTACATTATAAGTGCCGCCGTTATAGTTTACCTTTTTATTTGCTGCAAAGTTTACAACTCCGCTATTTACATAATACCATACTCCGTTATAAAGACACAGAGTTTCTTCGTTAAATCTGACGTAACCTCCCTTTACATAGAACCAGCTGCCATTGTACTTACAAAGTGTTGCTCCTGAAAATCTGACATAACCGCCTCTTACATAAAACCAGTTTCCATTGTATTTTACAAGTGTTGTCGTACTAAAGTTTACAACTCCGTTTTTCACATAGAACCAGTTTCCATTATATGCGCAGAGTGTTGTCACATTGAATCTGACATAGCCGCCCTTTACATAAAACCAGTTTCCGTTATATTTTATAAGTGTTGTTGTCTTAAAGTTTACAGTTCCGTTCTTTACATAGAACCAGTTTCCATTGTATTTAACAAGCGTTGTTGTCTTGAAATTAACAGAGCCGCCTTTTACATAGAACCAGCTTCCGTTATATTTTACAAGTGTTGTCTCATTAAACCTCACATAGCCGCCTCTTACATACCACCATGTTCCATTATATTTTATGAGTGTCTGTGATTTAAAGTCTACCATTCCACTTGATACAAAAAACCAGTTTCCATTGTACTTGCACAGTGTACGGGCGCCAAAATCTATCTTGCCATTTTTTATGTACCACCAGGTTCCGCTGTATTTTACAAGTGTTGTCTCATTTTTTGCCACCTTGCCGCCTTTTACATACCACCAGGTTCCGTTATTTTTTACCAGTGTGTTCATGCCCGTATCGACTATTCCTGATCTTACATACCATATGTCATCGTCACATTTCACTAATCCATTCTTTGAGTTATCCACAACACCTTTTTCAACGTAGTATTTTTTTCCACTATATTCGTATATGAGTGTGGCATCAAAGTTGATCGAGCCTTCGTCTATGTACCACATGCGTCCGTTGTATTCTACTAACGTATTGGCATCAAAGTCTACCTCACCTGATTTTACATACCACCATGTGTCACCGAGCTTACTTACTGTTGTCTCGTCAAATCTGACATAGCCGCCCTTTACATACCACCAGTTTCCGTTGTATGGAACGAGTGTGTCTGCGCCAAAGTCCACATAGCCGTCATGCACATACCACCACTTGCCATTGTAGTATACGAGACTGTTGTAGTTGAAGTTTACGTGTCCGTCTTCTACATACCACCATTTGCCTTCCCATTTGATAAGTGTAGTCACATTTCTTTGGATTATACTGTTTTTCAGATAATAATATGTTCCGCCGTAATTGTATATTCCGTTGTATCCTTTTCCAACCACACTTGTAAGGTCGCCTGTCACATCAACTTCAATCTTTGATATCTGTTTTCCTGCCACTGTGTATGTCAGATATCCGACCCCGTTTTTATTTACCTGTATTGTTCCAGTCGCCTCATCATATGTAAACGCATCGCCTGTCACACTTACTGTTCCTTTTGTGTATGAAGGGTTTGTTTTTGGCATTATAAAGTTATTGTCACTACCATCCATCTCTACGACAGGATATCCTGTTTTCGCATCATTTTCTTCTGCGAGTCCTGTTTTTGTCACCCATGATACACTATCCGCTTTTGCATTCTGATATAGTGCCTCGTACATTCCGTATGCTGCTGTGATTCCATTTTCATTGTGTGCTATCTGCGAATAATGTATATCGTTGTGTACCTGTTTTACTGTTGCAGGAAGCTCAGTGCTTATACCTGCCCGAAGCGGATAATCAAGATTTCCTGTTTTATATGCATTATTAAAATAGCTACTCACGCCCTCATCTGTTACCCAGTTTTCATTTGCGTTGCTTGCCACATATATATCGCCGTACTTTGTGCTCTGACCTGTATAGTACTGTGTGATCCTGGGTCCTGTCATAGTAAGATCCAGCTTATTTGTGTGCTGTCCGGCTCCACTTGAGCGCACCATTATAATGCCAAGTTTTTCAATTTCTATGTCGGACTGCATGCCTTTAAACATCTGCATAAAATAACCGGTGTAGTCTGCCGCATTCATATTTTTGTCATTCTCACCCTGAAGCCAGAATAAAAGTTTTTTACCTTTTGTGTAATGTCCGGCTTTTATTTCTGCATCATATGTTTCGTTTGTGTACTTGCAGAATGCTTTTGTGTTTTCGTAATATCTGCCGCCCGGAGTCCATGCCTGTATTCCGGTCGCACCGACAGCTGTGTTTATTATCCAGACTTTATCTCCGGTAAGCTTGTTCCATTCGTATGCTATTCCGCTGTCCGGACCACACTTTCCTCCCTGATCCATAGCCAGATGATCTGTCTTGTACTCAAGTTCTTCGCCGTATATATTTCTTTCTCCGGTCAGACTTCCCGGTACAAACTTTGCTGCATTGTCTGTTGTCAGCGATTCGGAAAATGTAACTCCTGTAAGATTCCTTGTTCCGTTTATCCCGTTCTTTTCTCCCGGCTCAAAGCTTGCTGTTGTCGAATATATCTGATCCTCCGCACATGCTACTGAATCCTGCGGACGATATTTATTCTCTGTCTGAAATCCCGCTGCATTGCTCTGGCCTGCCACCAGAATATATGTAAGAGGAGCCGGTTCCACATTTATCTGTACGTATTTTATGTCCCAAGCGTTATTAGGATTTTTCAATACAGCAAGCGCGGTTCCGACTCCTGTTGCTTTCATCTTTGTACTGTCTATCGCTGTAATTACATTTGTATCCTTCTGCGACATTACCTGTCCGTTTTCTACCTGATTTGATTTTACGATAACATTTTCTATTTTTTCTATCTCATATCCTGAGTAACTGCTGTTTTGCGTTATATCGTATGTGTCATCATATTTTAAATTTATTTTTAATTGTGTTTTTATTTCACTTGCAAAAATATTGCTTCTCCCAAACAGAAGAAGCAATATCATAAATTGCATGCTTATTAATAACTTTTTCATTTCCTATCCTTATTATTTCTGATTACCCTTATTACTAATATTGTGCTAATTTATTCATATATAAGTTTCGCAGATTATATCCGTAATTTACTGATGTTGCCCATCCCTTTTTAGCCGGATTTTCGTTTATTCCAAGCCATTCTACTATAGGTGCGCAGCCTCTTGATTTGCTAAGGTATGCAAATCTTGGATCTACGCAGGCATTATTGAGTGCAGCTGTAGAGGCATATCCTTTAAGATGCTGTACCTGCGCACGTACTCCGGTCCTTACATTTGGAAAGCTTGCTCCGGCTGCACCATCGTCAGTTGCTCCCATTCCTGCAAAATTATACTGTGTTATACTTACCTGTCCACCAAATTTCAAAAATCCGGTTTCGTTCATCGCCTGGCAGAATGCCACCTCAGCTTTTACACCTTCTGCTGCGCATTCTTCCATATATATCTGGCAGAATGCCGCGATCGTAGGTGCATCAGTTCCTGCATAAAATGCCGGATATGTAGCATGTGCATTGTAATATTTTACCATCTGCTCTACAGATGTTGATGATGTGCCCATGATGGAGGTGCCCTTTACTGAGGCATGTCCACCATAAACTATATATTCATCTCCGTTAAGGACTGCCGGTCCGTTGTATGTAAAGTCAACCTGTCCGTTTTTAATGTACCATGTTCCGGTTGTGCCGACTGCAAGTCCGTTATACGACCAGTCTACTCTTCCGTTTCTGACGCAGAACCATTTTCCTGCATATGGTACCACTCCGTTTGAATTCCAGTTAAGGAAACCATTTGTGATCCAGAACCAGTTTCCTGCATTATATACAAGTCCGACCTTTGAGAAGTCTACTTTTCCCTGTTTTACATAGAACCAGCCTGTATCATTTTTTACAAGTCCTGTGTAGTTCCAGTTTAAGATTCCGTTTGATACATAATAATATGAACCTCCGAGCCTTATGATACCGCTGTATCTCCAGTCTACATATCCATTATGTACTCCATACCACACTCCGCCATTTTGTGCGAGTGTACTTGTTTTCCAGTTTAAAAATCCATTCTGGATATAGAACCAGTTTCCTGCGTTATATACAAGTCCTGTCTTTGAAAAATCTACTTTTCCGTTTCTTACATAAAACCAGCCGGTTTGGTTTTTCGCAAGTCCTGTATAATCCCAGTTTAAGATTCCGTTTGACACATAGTAATACGAGCCGCCAAGCCTTATGATACCACTGTAATTCCAGTCTACATATCCATTATGTACTCCGTACCATCTGCCGTTGTATTTTGCAAGTGTTGTTGTATTCCAGTTTAAGTATCCATTCTGGATATAGAACCAGTTTCCTGCATTATATACAAGTCCATTCTTTGAAAAATCTACTTTTCCATTTCTTACATAGAACCAGCCTGCATCACCTTTTACAAGTCCGCTATATGCCCAGTTTATTCTTCCGTCATCTACATAAAACCAGCCTGCACTGTTTTTTGCGAGTCCTGTGTAATTGAAATCAACTGTTCCATTTTTTGCATAATACCAGTTTCCCTGGTATTTGTATAAGCCTGTAAAGTTTCTGTTTAAAACTCCGTTTGACACTACATACCAGTATCCCTGATAGTATGCAAGGCTGTTATAGTTTGTGTCGATCTGTCCGTTATGCATCATGTACCAGTCACCGTTTCCCTGACGTTCAAGCTGTCCTGTGCCGACTGATAAGCCATAATATGCTGCGATTCCCTTTGCATCGGCTACCCCGAGTGCTGTAAGCTTTGCATCGGAATTTAAATATTTCTCTGCATCGGACTGATTGCTTAAGAATGCATGCTCTACTATAAGTCCCGGGAAACCATGCTTCTTGCTTCCACGTATTACATTATAGTAATCACACAGTGAGCCATCTGCATACGTGTCTCCACTCTCACTGTTTCTGATCTGTACACCATTGTTTTTTAAACCAAACTGTGTCAGATTATTGAGTATACTCTGTGCAAGCCCCTGTCCTGTCGAACCTATAGAAGAATTATAATTGGAATTCGGGTAGAAAACAGTTGCCCCGTTTGCAGATCCACTCTCACTTGAGTTATTGTGGATGCTGACAAACACATCTGCTCCAACGCTTTTTGCGTAAGCTGTTCTGTCCTCGAGCTTTACAAATGTGTCATCGTCCCTCGTCATGTATACAGTCACACCATAGTATTTCTGTAATTCATCACGGCATGCCTGCGCTATTTTGAGGTTCATATATTTTTCTAAATATGTAACACCGTTAAATGTAGATTCTGCACCACCGTCATATCCACCATGTCCGGCATCTATAACAACTACTAGGCCGCTTCCGGCTTTGTATACATTTTCATCATCATCATATGTGTCATCATCCGTATCTCCTGATGCACAAAATTCCTGTGTAAGACCTAAATCTGAAAGTGAATATTCATATGTATTTCCATCATCAACAAGCTTAAGTCCTGTTATACTGTATGTTCCTTCTTCCGGTATCTCAAAATCAAATTCAAGCTGACCTGCTTCATTTACTGTAGCGTAATATACGCTTTTATAATCAATAGTCTCATTGTAGACTTCCAGCAAAGCTTCATCAGCCTGGATACTGCTATCCAGGCCAATTGTTACTTTCTGGGAATCTCCGGCGGAAAGCGTTCCGCTTCCCACCGAAAGAGATTTTATGTCACTACTTTCTCCTGTAACTCCTGCTGCCTGTACGCTGATGCCGCCTGCAAGCATTGAAAGTCCAAAGAGTGCTCCTGCCAAATATTTTCTCATTTCCCAATTCTTTCCTTTTAATGTTTATGCATATTCCATATTAAACCATAATATCATGCTTGACTGATGGCTTTTATTTCCTATGCAAGCATGCCGTTTCTAACGTAATATGTTCCACCATTGTATGTAGTAGTACCTGAGTAACTCCAGTCTATCTGTCCGCCACTTACATACCACCATGTTCCGTTATATTTTACAAGTCCTTTATAACCGAAGTTGATGCGGCCGTCTTTGATGTACCACCATGTTCCAGCATATTTGCAAAGTCCCTGTGCGGAAAATCTTACGTATCCGCCGTTTACATACCACCATGTTCCGCCGTACTTAACTACTGTTACTGCGTTAAAGTTTACACGGCCATTCTGTACATACCACCATCTTCCGCCATAATTGCAGAGTCCTGTTGCTCCAAATCTTACGTATCCGCCTGATACATACCACCATGTTCCGTTGTACTGTACAAGTGTTGTTTTGCTGAAGTTTACGCGGCCGCCTGATACATACCACCATGTTCCGTTATATTTACAAAGTCCTGTTGCACTGAAGTTTACACGTCCAGAGTTTATGTACCACCATGTTCCATTGTATTTGCAAAGTCCTGTGTAACCAAAGTTTACTTTACCTGACCGTACATACCACCATGTTCCGTTGTATTTGCAGAGTCCTGTGTAGCCAAAGTCAAGGTATCCCTTGCTTATGTACCACCATGATCCGCCATACTGTGCGAGTCCTGTGTAGCTTGTTACGATGTCATCACCTGATGCATATACCCATTTGCCGTTTAATTTTTTAACTTCGGCCTTTGTTTCTGCATTTCCTGATGTGTCGGCAGTTTTATCAAATACTCCGATCTGTCCTGAGTATTTGTTGTTGCTTATCTTTGTGTTATGACAGTTTTCATTGATGAAAATACTAAAATCACTTGTAGAGCTTACTGTGTTTCCTGTTACAGTTGCACTGTCTGTGTTTCTTAAAACGATACCGCTAGGTCCGTTGCTTACTTTGTTGCCTTTAACTGTTACCTTGCTGCTTCTTAAGCCTTTTTCAGACTCTCTTACATAGATTCCATATGCAGAGAACTGTGATATCTCATTGTTTATGATCTCACCGCCTGCTGTACCGAGGATCCAGATTCCAAAACCTAAGTCTTTGTTTGTCTTAGTATTTGTAACTGTGTTATTCGAAATCTTCATGTTTTTGATTCCAGCATCAACACGGATGCCTGCAGATGGTGCAGTATCAACAGCATTATCAGATATATCTACTACATTTATAGGATTCTTAACATATATTCCTGTATCTCCACTGCTGTTTACTGTTGATTTTGAAATTGCAACAGCTGAATTTTCTGCATAGATACCACATTTTTTACAGTTTGAGATATCCTCATTCCTGATCGTGACACCTGACTGTGCTTTTGCAAAAATTCCTGATTCTTTTGCATTTTTGATCGTATCTCCTGAAAGAGTTACAATTGATCCTTTCTCTACAAAGATTGCATAATCTCCGGCTCCGTTTATTACGTTTCCAGATGTAGAACCTGTTGAGTTACCGAATGTGATAAATGTCTGCGGAGTCTTTGATCCCTGCCAGAAGTTATTGTTTACTGTTGCAAGCTTGTAGTTCTGTAAGTCGATACACACATTATCAATGTTCTCGAATGTATTCGATGCAAATGACATATTAGTGTGGTAGATTCCAGAAGTTGCACTATGTGATCCCACACCACCCGGATAGTTTTTAAATACACATCCTGTAACCTTTGCTCCCATACATGGAGTATTGTCATATGGTGGGAATGCTTCTGATGTAATCTTTGAAGTATAATCAAACTGTAATGCCTCTTTGTATGCGTTATCGCCTGATCTGCTTCCGATAAATCCGTCAAATGTAACATTTTCTACTGTTGCATCTTTTACACCTGTAAACTCAACAAGGTGCTCTCCGTAACAGTTTTTGATCGTTGTGTTTCTTATTGTGATTCCTTCAGCATGTCCGAATTCCATGTTGTCGTTTGTGTCTGCACTGGATGAACCGTTTGATCCGTCCCATGTACCACCCTCGATCACGATGTTCTTTGTGTCTGTGTAACCACCCTTTGTGTTGTTCCAGTCACCATTGATTATCATGATGCTTGAGCATCCATTTGCTCTTCTGACATATGCTCCGTCCTGAAGCTTAAGTGTTGTGTCAGAGTAAATATGAAGTGGCTCCTTGTCGAGATAGTATGTATCCTTTGGAAGAATTACAGTTCCACCTCCCGCATCTCTTGCTGCATCAAGGCATTTCTGGATATCCTGCCTTGAATTGCCGCTGACTGTGTATGTTCCGGCAGCTTCTACGTTCTGAATCGAAAGACCACCAAGATCTACCGACAGAAACATTGCCGCAGCCATCGCAAAACAGCCAATTTTCTTTGTCCATTTTCTCATGCTCATACCTCCTTATGGCACTATTCTTTTGATAATTGGTACTTTTCTCAGCAAAAATGCCAAGATTATACATAACGGGATGACTAGAAATGGCATTCCGATTCTGTAACATAGTAAAAGCTTATCAAGGTTCAATACTTTTGTCATCAAATCAAGAATGAACCAGTGAATCAGATATATGGCAAATGTGTATCCGGCAAATCTGCATATGAGTTTGTATGCCCTGCCGTTTTCATTTATTTTTTCGGATAATTGTTTTACAAGTACAAATACCGCTATCGAATATAATACCGCCGGAAGGTTTGTGTATCCCTTGTATGTCTGTACTATGCAGCCTGCCTTTGCAGATTCAAGATATGTTCCGAGGAAATGAAGTAAAAATCCTATGATCCCCAGCACATATGTGACTGCATATTCCTTTTTGGTAAATTCATGCTCTTTTATAAGCCATCCGGCAAATATATAAAACATGTAACCTTCTCCTATGAAAAATGTAACTCCGTTTCCATAGTTGAATTTTGTTATATTGCATATGAACGGAACCAGTATCTGGAGTAAAAAGCTTACTGCGGCGCAGTATTTGAATACTTCTTTTCTGATCGTCTTAGGTATAGCCGCAAGAGGCGGTATACAAAGATATATGCTGAACAGATATATGAAAAACCAGTACACTGTTATTACATGTGTGTTCATCATGCCTGCTATAAGTGTTTTTACTCCTTCAACTGTCCAGTCGATATGAAGTCTTCCTGCATAATACTGGTAGAACGCTCCGATCACGCTCCAGGCAATAAATGGGATGAGTGTTTTTTCTATTCTTTTTTTGAAATATTCCCTGGTGGAATATTTGTCCCTGTAGTCTATAAGCGTTGTTCCACTTATCATAAAGAACACAGGTACTGCAAAATACATAAAGCTTTCTATAAAATCTGCGCTGATCCAGTAGCTGTCTGTACTGTATGTCCAGAAAGCTCCGTTTGAATGGAGCATGACTACCGCAAAACATGCAAGCGCATTTAATACAGATATATATTTTATTCTGGATTTTTTGTTTGTCATCTCAGCCATCAGTACTTCCAACCCGGCTTATATATCTCATGGATTCCTTTTTTATTGTGGAATGCATCTTTATAAGCTGCTTTATATAAGTCTCTTGTCTTTTTATCATTTTTGCTTAAAATGCTTGCCTTTACTACATAAGCCTTTGTCATCTTAAGCAGGTAATATCTATTTGGAAAATGTTTGCGCATCATGAGCAGATTGTTTCTGGCATGATAATACATTCCCCAGAATATTCCCTTGTCATCAAATCCCGGTGTATTGTGAATCACACGGCTTTCCGGCACAACTACTATTCTTCCTGCTTTTCTTATTCTAAGAGCATGCTCCTGATCATCACAGTATATGAAATATTCCTTTTCACATAAGCCCTGCTCTAAGAGTGCTGTCTTGCTTATCAATGTACCTACATATGAAAATACATCTATATCAAATGCTTTCTTTTCGTATTCCTGTGGTGATGATTCCCGGAATTTACATTTGAATTTTGATAGATTCAGATGATTTCTGTGTGCATAATGGATCTTTCCGTTGTTTATAACTGCACTGCAGAGTGCTGCTATTCCATTTTTTTCATCTTTGGAAAGTGACTCATAATAATCACTTATTTTTTCGAATGCGTCAGGCTCCGGATATGCGTCATCATCTGCAACCCACAGCCAGTCTGCATCTTTTTTAAGTCCTGCCTCAAGTCCGTCGTGGAATCCTCCTGCTCCACCCGAATTATAAGGCAGCTCCAGGACAAGTCTTTCACATACTCCGTTTCCTGCAAGCCATTCCTTTAAATATGCGTCTGTGCCATCTGTGCTGTGATTGTTTATGACATATATATATTCCGGCTTGTGTGTCTGTTTTTCGTAGCACTCAAGTGCTATCTTAAGTTTATCAAGTCTGTTGAATGTTACTAATATTACTCCGATTTTCATAATATTTCCTTTTCTTTTTGAAGCTTATTCAAAGCTTAATACTGTGTTTTTCATTCCCTCTTCAAGAGTGACCGCCACTTTCCAGCCGAGTTTTTCAAGCTTTTCGGTGTCGAGTCCGACTCTCTTATATGCGCAGTAACCGCTTGTGTCCTTTGCTATCTCAAATATGACTTTTCTGTCATTTTCCGGGAACAGCTCCACAAGCTTCTGGGCTGCATCCTTTATAGGTGTAGGCTCTGTCTCGTTTGCTACGTTATATGCTTCTGCGACCTCACCTTTTAAAAGTATTATAAAAAGTGCTGATACAGCATCTGTTATATAGCAGAATGCTCTCTCCGCAAGACCTTCACTCTTAAGAATGATATTTCTGCGGTGTACTGTGTCACAGATGAAATCTGACATAACCCTGCCATCGTTTTCGATTATCATTCCCGGTCCGTATGAGTGTGCAATCCTCGCAAGTGTATATGGTACTTTGTATTGTCCATAATAGCTTTGAAGTATCTGTTCAGCCATACGTTTACTCTCCGGATAGCATGAACGAGGCTCCTTTGGATCAAGTATTCCCATATCTGTCTCTTTTATCATGCTGACATCTTTTACTTCACCATATATTTCTCTTGTAGAAAGAAACAGTACGTTTGATACACCTGCTTGTCTGGCACATTCCATGACGTTCATTGTTCCGAGTGTATTTGCTCTTACTATGCCGACAGGATCATTTTTTATAAACCATGGGCTTGCTGCACCTGCTGCGTGTACGATGTAATCTATGTGTTTATCTATTTTTATAGGATCACATACATCCTGTACGCAAAGTTCAAAGTTATCATTACCTATAAATTCCTCAAATTTTGTTTTTGCCTTTGCCTCATTTCTGACAAGCGCTATGACATGTGTGTTGAAGCCCTGCTTTTCGTTCAGATACATAACCGCACATACCATATAATAGGCGAGCATCCCTGTCGCCCCTGTTATAAATATTGTTTTCCCTTTTAATTTTTCGAAAGGTACGGATCTATCTGATGTGAGTCTTTCCATATCAGACTGTACAATTTTATGAGAATATAAACTCATGTCTATCTTCCTTTCTATTACTTCTATTACTCTTCAAGCTGCTGGTTTTCTCTTGCATCATATATTGCACGGAACATATAAAAATCATCAGGTGTTGTGATCTTTATGTTTTCTGTAGGTCCATCTATAAGTGCAAGCTTTTTGCCGTATGCTGACATAAGTGTACATGAGTCAATCATGCTTGTATTTCCGTTTCCTATAGCCCATTCCTGTGCCTCTAAGATATCTTTCAGGTAAAAGCTCTGTGGTGCTTTTGCTATCCTTGAATGATCGCGGCTTGGAATATCAGCGACTCTGCCCTCATCATCTATAAGCACAAATGTTTCTTTTGCGGGTGCTGATGTGATCGCTGCACCATTTTTCTTTACACATTCGATATTGTCAGTGATTATCTGCTCATTTATGAGCGGACGCACACCATCATGGATAAGTACGATATTGTCATCCACTCCGTATACTTCCTCTGCGGCTTTAAGTCCGTTGTATATAGACATCTGGCCTGTCTCGCCTCCCGGAACGATCTTTCCTATCTTATCGAGACGGAATCTGAACTTAAGCTCCTCCATATATGGTATCCAGTCTTCCACGCACACTACAACTATTCCATCGATGTATGGATGATACTGGAAAAGTTCTATCGTATGCACGATGATCGGTTTTCCGCATACTGATAAAAACTGCTTTGGTTTGTCCTTTGTTCTCATTCTTGTTCCGACTCCGCCGGCAAATATTACTGCTAGATTCATATTATTCTCCTGTTTTATTATCTGTTGACCTTTAGTATTATTAGTTTTTATATACTGTTGCACAACTGTATTTGCGCTTGTCCTCAGGTGGAAGCTGCATATAGTCATGATAAAGATTGCTTAAGTATATATCATAATTCTTTGGTACCGGCAAAAGCACTCCCTCAAACGGCACTCTTACCTGTGGAAGGTATTCTTCCAGTTTCCAGCGCTCCCTGTCTCCATACATTCCGCATACTGCCGCTATATATGTCCTGTCCCCGTCAGCGTATTTCATTGCTATTTTGTCCATCTTAAGAGCCATGTTGTAGCTTCCTATAAGCTTTGTGAACGGACGTATTATGTTTTTGGCGATTTTCTTTGCCTTTGACTTTCCTGAATTAGGAACCGTAAGGCTGAAAAGAAGCATCTTGCGCCAGAATCTGACCTGCTTCATCTGCTTTTTGAATCTGTCATCGCCCGGTACAAAGTCTATCGGGAATATGTCTATTCCTATCCACGGGCAATCATCTTCCTCAAAGCCTTCCTCGTGCTTTGTATAGTCACATCTTACATATCTGGCAAAGTTTCTTGCAAACGTATGGTCATATGGACTTATGAACCTGCGGTCAGCCTTTAGTCCGCCCTCGCTGTCTGAAGGCTCTTTTGCCGCTTTTTCTGCCGCCTTTAGCAGCTTATCGTATTCCTCACGGAGCATCATTACATCCATATCATCATCCCATGGAATAAATCCCTTGTGCCTTATGGCACCAAGCATTGAACCTCCGCCAAGTACATATTTTATATCATTTTTCTGACAAAAAGCATCAAATTCTATTATCAGATCCAAAGTAAGCTTCTGCAATTCCTTCAGCCCGATCTTTTCTCTTTCTATCATTGTCGTCTCTCTTCCTGTGCAGACATACGATCACGTCCACACTATTTATAGTATAATACAATCTGGTAATAAAGTCACGATTTTTAGATACATTAATCAGATTTTAATAATTTCTGCATTATGCTTATTTCTCTGGTCTTCCGGTGGCAATTGCATATAATCGCTGCCGTAGATCTGTCTTAAAACCTTGTCATGATCATCCGGTCCTACAAAGCTGTCATCCTCAAAGCTGTATTCCCTGCCTTTTCCAAACCAGTTTTTCTGGAATGTCTCGTCAAATCCATATGCTGCCATATAATTTATTATCGTATCGCAGTCATCATATTTATATTTTTTAAGAACCTTCTGGATCTTTCTTGTACATTTACGGTAGTCTGCCATATTTCTCCAGATCTTCCATCCGGCTATCTTTACAAGCAGTGCTTCTATTTTTCCACGTTTTCTTTTCTGATCAACGATCTCATCATATTGTCCTATCTGGTTCATGCTTCTCCAAAAATACATATGTGCCTTGTGAAAGAAATTTTTTGCTTTGCCTGCCGGCATTCCGTCAAGCGGTATTATATCGATCCAGACATCCTCGATCCTTGGGATGTTAGCTGAACTGTTTTTTATTTTCATGTTTTCTGTTGCGATCCTCGCAAAACAATATCTGTAGTCATTATTGTTTTCAAGACTTCTCAGATAATACGGCTTTTCTAACTGTTTATCTGCGATCTTCTGGAATTTCTCATAGTCCTCACGCGGCATGCATACATCCACATCATCATCCCACGGTATAAATCCATCATGCCTTACCGCTCCAAGGAGTGTTCCTCCGAGAAGATAATAACGCAGATCGTTTTCTTCACATATCTTCTTAAACATTTTTAGGATTTTAAGTTCTTCAAGCTGCAATTTTCTTAAGTTGCTTATTTCTTCCATTTTATTTTCTCCTTAACTTTCTCCTTGATTTTCTTTTGAAGGATCACCACCAGAAGTGGTAAGGTAAGTCCTACGATAAGATATATTATTCTAAACTGCACCAGCCCATCCGGACAGAATGTATACTGGACATCTGTCCTGTATTTTGTCCAGTCAAAAGCGGATAAAAGTGTTCCACCGGAAAGCTTGTTTATTAGCGCATATGCTGTATTTAACAAAAAGAAACTGAATATATGATGTGTCATGACCGCATCCGTATGATCAGCGATCATCATGACCAGTCTGCTTTTTTGCAGTATAGGTGTTATTATCCTGCAGACACGGAGCCAGAATGCTATTCCGAGTACCGCTACTATTGTAGGCGTAAATATCGTTCCCTTGTCGAAGCCTATCGCCCAGGCAAGTGTGTAATATATTGTCGTTTTATATTTTGCGATGACCATAAGCTGCAAAGCAAATATTATACCAAAGTATGCCAGGTTATTAAGCTTATCATGTTTTTCCCATTTATTTTTGTAGACTACAGCAAGCTGATAAAATGGAAGCAGATATCCGGCTCTTACAAATAACAGCTTCAGATTTCTGTTCCAGCCGATCCCTCCTGCATATGCAGCTGCAAATCCTATGATAAGGCTTATGGCAAGTACAACCCAGTCATTTACCTTTTCGTGCTTTGAAAGCGGTTTTCTGAGCAGAACTGTTACAGTCTGGACCACAAACAACGGAAATACATACCATATAGGAAAATCAAGTGCAAATCTGTGTCCGTTTATAAGCGGTGCTATAAACAGATTGTACAATGTAATGTCTTCCCCAAACATAAACTTATTATGCCGCAGCACCTGAAGTATCACACCATATGCCGCATTCCAAAGAAGCACCGGCACCATAAGGTGTTTAAATTTTTTCCAGATATAGGCCAGTATGTGTTCTTCGGATGATGTTTTGTAAAAGTATCCTGAGCCAAACGCAAAAAGTGCCAGATGAAATGCTCCCGGATAAAACCATTCATATCCGAGGGAAATCCCTCCATAGCTGCAATGACACGCAACAATGAATAATATTCCGAAGAAATATAATATTTTAAACTGATAATTTATTTTCTTTTCCAATTTTTAAATGCCTCTTTTACTTTTGTCCATATGGTAAGCGATACTAGTATAAAGATCGTCCTCAGTATAAAGAGTATGATTATTCTCTTTTTTGATGCCGGATTTCCCGGAAGTATCACATTCCACGGGATCATGTTGCTCTCTATAAAATGCAGCACAAGCACTGTCATTGAATTTCTTCCTATGAAACACAGTGGATTATATACCTTTATGTCCCTATATACAAGTTTTGCAGCGTATATGACGATAAAGCTTCCTGCTATTGATGCGGCAAATGAAAGCAGCGGGATCGTAAATTTACGCTGTGCAAGTTCTATTTTTCCTACAAGCGCATAATTTATCCCCCATATAACTATGCATGTAAGCATAAGTGGTATCATTATTTTTTTATTATCGAGATCGATATTTTTAAGGAAGTGACCCACATACAGATAAGTAAGCACGATAAGCGCAATGTCTATATTCATGGGAAGCCAGTATTTTCTGGATATAACTATTCCTATAATTGTTCCTGTAAAACAAAGCAGCGCCCTTACTGATTCCTTTTTTGCATGATTAAATATCAGGCATAAAAAAATCATTGCCCAGAACATTGCTGCAAGAAACCATAGCATTCCAAATGTATGTACCCAGGTAAAGCCCTTCGGAGTATCAGTTCCCGATGCAAAAAGCATTGCTATAAATGTTCTCTTTACCCAGTAGATTATATCTGACATTCTGCCAGTCTCGAAATAAACACGGATTACCCTGTATACTATAAGTGCTGTTCCTGCCGCATACAACGGTAAAAGAAGCCTCTTTGCATATTTAGGACCGGATGTCTTAAGTGGTCTTGGTTTAAAAACATAACCCGATATTATAAATAATGCCGGCATATGAAATGTGAATATGATAAATCGTAAGTTTGAATTATATGTCAACGTATGACCGAACACCACAAGTATCATGATGAAACCGCGGCACATATCTATCCAGTCTAATCGTTTTGCTTTTTCCATTTTTTGATGAACCTTCCTAAAAATTTATCTTCAAGCTCTATTACAAGCGGCTCTTTTCCTATAGTCAGCACAAGCAGATATATTCCGAAATAAAGTACCGCAGATAAAACCAGTATAAAAAACGGATGCCATGACAAAAGCTTCGTTGTCGCCGAAACAGCAGTGCTTATAGCTGTTGCCGTTATTATAAGTCCGTAATGTATGGATCTAAACATAGGCATTACATCTTCTTTTAAATATCTAAACTGTACTATCCAGACAACCGCCTCAGCTGCAAGCGTTCCTATTGCAGCTCCCGCAGCTCCCATGAACGGAATGAGGATAGCATTAAGCACCAGGTCAACTATTGCTCCCGCTATTTCTGAATACAGTACGTATTTTTCTTTGCCAAGAGGCACAAGCATCTGTATTCCCATGATATTAGTAAGTCCGATAAATAAAAGTGTCGGCATGATTATCTGCATCGGCAGTATTGATTTATCGTAGGCACTTCCTGCGAGGAAATATATGCTCTCATGTGCAAAGAGCATAAAGTATACCATCATCGGAACAGCTATTATAAATACGAAACTTAGTGCTTTCTGTGATATTTTTTTAAATTCATCAACCAGCTTATTTTCCAGATAGTATGATGCTCTCGGAAGAAGGACAGCCCCGAGTGAAGTCACTATGCTCACAAGTATTGATTTGATGCGGACTGCTGCGTTGTAGTATCCGTTTTCGATATCACCTTTTATGAAGCCTATCATTACCGTGTCAAGATTTGTATATATCGTTGTGGCACATGACATGGCAAAAAACACTGCAACAGCTTTAAGATGCGGTTTAAAATCATAGTGTCCGACAGGTTTTAAGCTTATATATTTGTGAATATTTATAAAGTTAAATATATTTGATGCCGAAGCGGCAAATATCGTGATAAATCCATACCATACATAATCTGCTTTTTCTCTTACAAGGAAAAACATAAGTATAAGTCCTATGAATTTAAAGATTATTGAACGGATCGTGATGTAGGTGTACTGTTCAAGCCCCTTGTACATCCACTCAACACCGATAACATTGAAAAATATAGTCGAACTTGTGATAAGAAAAAGAGTGCTGTCAGAGCGCATCTTGGGAACTGTAAGCAGCGCAATAATAAATACCACATATACAATGGCACTTATCACTGTGTTGATAATGAGAAGTTCCTGAACTGTTTTAGTAAGCTTTTCTTTGTCATCCCTGACTCTTGCACATGCACGTATACCGTATGTCGGAATGCCAAGCTGGGCAAACAGTGCAAAATATGCGATTATTCCGTTTGCAAATGATACTTTTCCTGTTCCTACAGGCAGCAATACCCTTGACACATATGGAAATGTGATCAAGGGAAATATAAATGCCGACATTGAAAGTATCACGTTCATTATAAAATTAACTGTTAACGATTTCTGTTTCTTCATTGTCTGTTCCTCTATTTTTCTGTCCGAAGCGGTTCAGAAAATACTTTGATGATTCCGTAACCGCAAGAAGCAGGAACGGATTGTATGCAAGCTTTACAAGTCTTGGTTCTGTGACACAGAATACCAGGATTATCAATGCAAGCCAGCACAGATAATATTTTTGGTTTTTGATGGATGTGAATATGAGCAGCGCATAAAGCAGCAGGATCACTGCAAGCACTATGATGCCATATTCCAGTGCTATCTGCAGATATGATGAATCAACGTAATTGTATTTCATTCCGCGCTCCCAGTCTGCATCATAACCTACCCATTCTATTTTATTTCCAAACAGCTTCAGTCCGTATTCATCTATTCCGGCACGTCCCCACTTAAGACGTCCTGTCAGAAATTCATTTAGCTTTGCAAGCAGTGCGTTATCCGGATCATAAATATATTGGAAGCCTATCGCCACGGCTGCAAGAATAAACGGCACCATGATAAAAAGTCCGCGCCATGCATTTGTAAGGCGCCCTCTTTCTATAAGCTTTCCGAATAAAAAGAAAAATGTAAATACTACGATTGCCACCAGAAATGCCATTCTCGCATCTGACAGTTTATACAACCAGTAAGACAGCCCGATGCCGGCAGCATATTCTGCAATGGAAAGCTTTCCCTTTTTCAGGTAGATATATTCAAATGCCATAAATAAAAATAATATTGCTGAAGTTGTAACCCAGCTGAAGCCTGCAAAATGGCGTGGTCTTATATTTTCCTCCCATATGCGGTCTTCAATTATCCCAAGCTGTGATAACCCGACAGTAAATACAAATATTGCACTCTGACAGGCAAGCGCTGTTTTTATTATCAGTTCAGATGCAACATCCTCCACAGCAAGAAACATTGTAGAGTACAACACAAGCGTGGTATTATGGCTGCCAAAATAACCTATTACAAGTATGCCTATTGCTATGCCAAAAAGCAGAAGCCTTGTTCTCTCATAATATGAATCTATTAAAAGCTTCACTATGCACAAAAAATAGCACCCATATCTCATCAGCTTTGTGAGTATCAGCACCTTGTCCTGAACTGCATCTGACCATAGCCCCCACGCTGTTGTTTCATACAGCGTGGAAAGCATGAACAGTGAAAAAGCCACTGTGAATATAAGTTCACTTCTGCTTAATGCTTTTTTATTAAGTTTAAAATACCCCTGTTTTGTTATATACTCACTGATTACCATATTATCAATTTGCCTTTTATTTTGTTATTGCGATGTATCCTAAAAGCTGTGCATCAAGGCTCTCGCAAAGTGCTTTTTCCTGATTAAAGTCTTCATATTTTGATTTTCTGACTGCTTCAACGAGAACAACATTTGATTTTGCTTCAAGCGTCTGTACTGCATCCGCATCTGTAAGTATGTCTCCGATAATATCAGCTACAATACCTTTCTTTTCTACAGCATCTACAACTTCTTTTATTGCTGCCTCATTCTCTGATGCCATTTTACCGGCAATAAGAACTTTCTTTATCTGTCTGTTGCTGCACATATTTATTATTTTTGATGCTGCAAGAAGTGCCCCATCAGCCTGTGCCACATCGCCGATAAAGTTAGTTCCATAGAACATCTGTAAGTCTTTAGATGTTTTTATCGTAGGATCAAACATATATCTCAATACAATTATAACAACTGCAAGCACAAGTCCGAGGAATGCTCCAACTACAAGATACTTTTTGCTTATAGATGCTTTTGGTGTTTCATCTTTCTTCGCTGTTTTTCCTGTTTCATCACTGTCTTCAAGTTCATCATTTTCTTTCTGTGCTGCTATAATCTTCTGTGCGCTTTCTTTCTGCTTATCAGATAATAAGCCTTCGTAGCTTGTTGTTCTGTCATTATATGTTATAAGATTTCCAAATCTGTCATTTTTTAATGATACAAGCTTTGTTGCACATGTAACTGAGTACTGCTCTTCAAAAAGGGTAAGTGTATGTGGTGCCACCGCTGAAAGCTTCTGGCTGTATGCATCCATGCTTTCCTTTACATATGAGGCAATGTCTTTTGCATCCTGCTCATCAACACCATAGACATACATGTTTATAGTGTTTGTGTTTTCTGTGTAGAATGATGTGCCTGTTGTAAGACCTGTTGCATCACACTGGATAAGTTCCTGAATATCACTAGAACTGTCTTCAAGATCGTTGTTTTCCACAACGTCAGCTGCAAGTGAGCCCCCTGAAATATATGATAAGTATGCTGCTGCCATGTCTTTTCTTGTGTTTTCATCCTCTGCATTTACATAGTACTGTAACAATACTGTGTCTACTTTGTAAGGATTTATCTTCATAAGCTTTGCGTCAGCTGTGTATACTCTGTTCTGGTCACGGTAATTTGTAATGTCTACATATGTCATCACCTGATTATAATCATCGCTTTCGAGATCATCAACAATTTTTTCAACGTCTACCTTTTCTGTACTCTCTGCTACTGTTGTGTTTGCGATGTTCTTTTTGTCTTTTGCGTATCGAAATCCTGCCAAAAGAATACCAAATACGACCATAGCAACGATTATGATCCATATTTTTCTTATACATTCTTTTATCAGATCTTTAACGCTGATGTAAATTTCTGTTTTCATAGTTTGTGTTTCCTTTCTTTATACGTATACGCCCCTATTTTTGCAAATATAAGCAACATAAACGGATTGTATGCTGCTTCTATCAGATGATGCTCCATAAAGCAATGTAATGCAATAACGATTCCGGCAAGCACTATTATTAGTCTGTTGCTGTGATATGCCCTGTACTGTCCTGCAGCAAACATTATTATGACCACTGCCAGTATGACAATTCCGTACTTAAGTGCAATTGCCATATATGAGTCATCCAAAAACAGATAGTCATGTGTCATGTCCGGATCTCTTCCAAATCCCTTTTCCTCTATATCCTGTCCAAACAATCTGATACTGTATTTTTCCAATATCTGATATGTGTAATACAGGCGGAGCGATATTTTGTAGTCAAATTCACTCCAGTATATATTAAGGGGATCATATAAATGCTGCATGAGAAGGTATCCTGCCGCAAATATCCCGACAGCAAACTGCCCTATCCTGCACACAATGTCTTCTGCTTTTGACACTATCATCGGGCTGCCCGTTTTATCTGCGAGCTTATCCCATGCACACATAAAAAGCATAAGAAATGTACAGGCTGCACTCGTGACCGGTGCACTGAGAACATATACAACTATAGTGACTGCTGATATTATCCCTATCTCAAGCCATGTAAGCGCCTTATTCCTGTAACAAACCCATGCCACCGCCAGATAAAATATATGTGCTCCGAAATCTGTAGGATATATAGTTCCCATAGAATTTCGTATACCTTTATTTGGATCCTCGTACTGGAGATTTACTATAAGACCTGTCTGACTTGCCACAACCGCACATATAAGAACTGCTGCTGTCACAATCATGTATACTTTTAAAATATCATCAAAGTCTACATCTTTCGCTCCCACAATAAGGAATGCTATCCCAAACAAATATGAGTATGATGTGGTAAAAACTGCCGGAATAGTAAATGTCCCTATTATTATAAACGAAAATATAAGTTCCCATGCCCTGTATCTCTTCAGATATACAAAGCATATCATTTTTGCGATCGCATACCCTCCTACGATCGCATACAAAACATATCCCATTTTTTCTGGCCAGTTTATTTCAAACATTGTTGTATCAAGAACATTTATAAGCACATACAGGCCCAATATTATGAGATAGGCTTTATTCCACAGATTATAATAATCCAGTTTTTTTATTATTTTGTCCATATAACTTTCCTATGCGCAAAAAATCCGCCACCTACATATAAGCAGGCGGTGGATTTTACGTTTGTGATCAATCTAATTCTTTCTCTACAAAATTGAGAGCTGACTCAATAACCTTGTCCATGTCATAGTACTTGTATTCTCCAAGTCTTCCGCCAAAAATCACTTTATTTTCTTCTTTCGACTTATCCAGATATTTCTGATAAAGTGCCGCATTTTTGTCGTTGTTTACTGGATAATATGGCTCATCCCCAACCTTCCACTCTGCAGAATACTCTTTTGAAATAACTGTTGTAGGCTGTGTGCCAAACTCAAAATGTTTATGCTCGATGATACGTGTGTATGGTGTTTCTGCATCAGTGTAGTTGATAACAGCATTTCCCTGATAGTTTTCTACAGGAAGCTCCTCTGTCTCGAATCTGACACTTCTGTACTCAAGTGGACCAAAGCAGTAATCATAGAACTCATCGATCGGACCTGTAAATATGATCTTGTCCGCTATGTTTTCGTATTTATCTTTGTTTGCAAGATAATCTGTGCCAAGCTCAACCTCGACGCCATCTAACATCTTGTCGATGATGACATTGTATCCTCCCATAGGGATTCCCTGATAAAGGTCATTGAAATAGTTGTTGTCAAATGTAAGTCTTACAGGAAGTCTCTTTATAATGAATGAAGGAAGCTCTGTACATTTTCTTCCCCACTGTTTCTGTGTATAACCTTTTATGAGTTTCTCGTAAATATCTTTCCCGACAAGGCTTATTGCCTGCTCCTCAAGGTTTTTCGGCTCTGTGATCCCGGCCTCTTTTCTCTGCTCCTCGATCTTTGCTGCAGCTTCCTGTGGTGTTATAACTCCCCACATCTTGTTGAATGTGTTCATGTTGAAAGGAAGGTTATATAATTCTCCTTTGTAATTCGCAACCGGCGAGTTTGTGTATCTGTTGAACTCTGCAAACTGGTTTACATACTCCCAGACTTTTTTGTTGCTTGTGTGGAAAATATGTGCACCGTATTTGTGTACGTTTATTCCATTTACATTCTCACAGTAAATGTTTCCACCTTTGTGATCACGTCTGTCGATCACCAATACTTCCTTGCCGCGTTTTTTTGCCTCGTATGCAAATACTGCACCATATAATCCGGCTCCAACCACTAAATAATCATAATGTTTCATTATTCTCCTCCTAGAAACTCTTATCGTATTTTTTTCCTGAAAATTTTGCTCTCAGAAATGATTTTGCTTTTCGGTTCCAGTCTAATTTTTCCATTGTTATAGTAGGCTGCTCTTTGAATGGGTATTTATTGTGTACAAGCCATACGTTAAGCAACAGCTCGCTTACCCTTCCGAACAGTCTTGCCTGAAATGCATCATATTCAGACACATCAACTTTCTCCTCCAGTTCAAAAAGGATTGGAAAAAGCCATTCACAATATTCATTTAACCTGTTCCGCTTCATAATCATCATATTAAACATATATCCCCATGAGCGCTTCATGACTTTATCAAAAGCCGGAAGATATTCAGGGCATTTTTTGTTCAGTATATCTCTTGTTATATCAAGATGTGATGCGTAATGTGTATGTGCGTAATGCGAGTAAAGTGTCTCGATAAAATAATGCCTTTTCTTTGGCACGATTATGTCTGTATTTTCCAAAATCTTTTCAAGCTCAGCTCTTTTTATTATTTTATCGAATGGATTGTTACCTGCCACATGTTTTCTCGTGGCAAAATATCTGCGGTAATGAACCAATCCGTTATATTCGTTATCACAATTTTTCCACATCCAGTATAAGCCTGTCAGCTCACAGAAATAAGGATTTTTAAGTGAGATATTCTCACCTTCATCGTCCCTCTGATAACCTATAGATTCTTTTCCTGCTGCACCTACATGTACCGGCATGAAAATATCATCTTCTGGCATTCTATATGTTTTATGTGCTGCAACTAATATTTTGATGTCCATTATTTCTCCTATTTTCCCGGCAGACAGCTGCATCTATGTCTCCGGATATGATTACTATTTAGATCCCTCTCTCACAAGAACGACTTTCACTGTTTTGAAAAGAAGCTTTATATCAAGCCATATTGACCAGTTTTCGATATATTCTGTATCAAGTTTGACAACTTCATCGAAATCTGTAATGTTGTTTCTTCCGCTCGCCTGCCACATTCCTGTGATTCCAGGTTTCATACTGAGTCTGATCTTATGCTTGAGATCATACTGCTCGTATTCTCCCTTTGTTGGCGGTCTTGTTCCGACAAGGCTCATATCTCCCTTTAAAACGTTCCAGAACTGTGGAAGCTCGTCAATACTTGTTTTACGGATAAAGTTTCCTATACCTTTTCCCGGGCCTTTTTCTGAGCCGATTATCCTCGGATCATTTTCCATCTTGAACATAAGCCCGCTCATCTGGTTCTGTTCCATAAGTTCTTTTTTGCGTTCTTCTGCATCCAGATACATAGATCTGAATTTGTAAAAGTAAAATATACGTCCGTTTTTACCGACACGTTCCTGTTTAAAAAATGCCGGTCCAGGTGATGCCTTCTTGATAGCCGGTGCAACAAAAATATATGCTATACCCATAATGATAAGACCTATAAGTGCACCGATCATATCGAACAGTCTCTTTATTGCAAGCTGCCATGAAGCGGCTGTCTTTATTGTTGTTGTAAGTACGTTTGCCTCTCCGATCTTGCCCATGAATTTGTTTGGCAGATTGTTTGGCAGAAATCCCATTCCGATATGGACTGTGACACCCATTCCAAGGAACGTCTCTACCCAGTCCTGTAATGTTGCTTTGTCGGAATACATATCTATATATACTTCATCTACTACATTCTGGCGTATATACTCTACAAGCTTATCTTTTCCGTATATGACCGGGATCTCAGGACTTATCCTGTCATGGTCAATGTCGGCATGTGAAAGCTTTCCTGTTCCATCCGGCATAGCTATTGCACAGACTTCATATTCCCTGTAATCTTTGTCTACGATTTCGTATAATGTCCCAAGCATTTTTTCTTCACTTGAGATCACAAGTAATTTTGACTGATTCTTCGTCTTTGATATTCTATGTCTTACAACCCTTTTCCATGCGATCCTGCTGCAGAAACAAAGTATGATTCCAAGTCCCCAGCTCACAAGGAATACAGTTCTTGATACAAAGTACGATTCCTGTATGATATATTCATATAATAAAAGTAAAAGATTGACTGTTGTAACCTGTACAAATACAGCCCTCAGTTCCTGGTACCAAAGCCTTTGTACTATGTTTTTATAATTCTGGCTGAACAGTACCGTAGCAAAATTGAGAACGATCAAAAGTATTCCCATTCTAAGGTACATTGACTTGAACAAAAATGCTGAGTTATGGTGTCTGAAAAAATATGATATAAATAATGATATTTCCAACATTATAACATCAATAAGTTCGAAGTCCCAGTGCTTCATCCATCCGTCGCTTATCTTTCGATACATATTTATCCCCCGGCTCTTGTTATTTTTTGTAAATAGGCATAAACATACTTATAAAATACTATACCTCATATTAACACATTTGTCATATTATTTTTTTCTTAAAAACCACTTATTTTTAACGGATAATCATCTTTTTATCAGCATTTTGCATAAAAACTGTGTTTTTTTTGTGTTTTTGCACACTTTTTATGCTCAAAAATGGCAGGAAGTATCCTTCCTGCCATGATAAATGTGTTTCTACGCCATTCCATTTGTGGTCTTATATTTCCACAACATTTCTGCATGATTCTGTTCTTCTACCTGGATATCAGCAAGCAGTTTTCTGATAGAAGAATCTCCAAATATAAATACATCCGAATTATATTCACCTGATACAAGCTTTTCTGTAGCGATCGCATCTGTCGCAAGATAACAGTCTGCTTTTTTATCCTCTGAATTTCCAAGCGCATCATATGTCGCTTTCGGATCATAATCTTTTCCCGCAGAATCGTTGCAGTCGCAGGAAGGCACCTTTCCTTCTATGACCTGGCTTAAGGAATCATAGTGTTTCTGTTCGTTTGCAGCAAGCTGTTTAAACAGATCACGCAAAACCTCATCCTTTGCCTCGTCCTTATACTTATTGTACTTGTTTATACATGCCTGTTCCTGTGTCTTCAAGTCTTCAATAGCAGTTGTTTCTTTTTCTGTTAAAACCATAATAATATCCTCCTAAATCCGGTTTATATTATTATGGATCATTAGCTGTTATTTTATTCTGTTTTTTTAGTCTGTCAGTCCTGTTACTTTGAATGTAGTGTACTAACCATATAACCTGTGTATTTTAAACACTCTTCTCATGAAATCCAAAAAACCTGCAAACTTCGTCTCGTATGTTTTTTCGTCCATATGGAACTTGTTTAGTAAAACAAATCCTCTGTATTTATTTTTGATCTGGCTGTATATGTACGGACTTTTCTGTTTTATGCGCATTGTAAGCTCTTTTGCATATTTCCGCTGGCTCTTTTTATCCGGATTTTTGATAAAAAGAATATGGTAAAGCGAACCAAGATACATTGATATCTTCCTTGTCCACAATTCTCTTCCGCCCTCTGGCAGCTTATCAAGATTTTTTTCATGTTCAAGTATTTTGAACAACACAGCCTCAAAATGAGGCAGTCTTGAAAGCTGGCTCTGCGTCGACACGCTCTGGTTTACATCACCCAGACGGTATACATACAGTTCATCATCTAAAAGTCTTATCCTCTTTGCATAGGAAAGCGGAATCGTGGCATATTCCTGATCCTCATAAAAGACACCCTCTATAAGCTTATAACCAAGGCTTTTATAAAACTGTGAATTGTATGTAACACCATGAAAGCTCATTCCATAGTCGATCTGTTCCCACATATCCACGATTTCTTTTAAGTTATAGATGCGGTCGGTGTTGTCGCAGTGTATATCACGAGGCTCCCACAGATCCTTTGATATATCATATGTTATAAAGCTTTGTATAAGTGCATCAAAATCTTCCTTTTCGAGGATCTTCATTGTGCGCTCCAGTGCGTCAGTATATACCCAGTCATCTGCATCTACGCATTTGAAATATTTGCCTGTTACGTTTTCAACACCTGTATTTATTGCAGATCCATGGCCTCCGTTTTCTTTGTTTATTATCTTAAACGTATCTGGGTATCTGTCAACAAACTTCTGTGCTACTTCCACACTATTATCTTTTGTTCCGTCATTTACGATAAGGACTTCAAGCTTGTCCATCATTTCTTTATCTTCCATTATAAATGTCGACAATCCCTTATCAAGGAACTGTGCAGCATTATATGTGGGTATTATGATTGATAATATCTTATTCATTTCTATTCCCTTTATTTCTTTTTCCTATAGTACAAGCGGTCCACATGAGCCATTTTCTTTGCAAACTCAAGTATTGATGCAAACTGGTTTTCGTAAAAATGATTACTCATATGCAGCTTATTAAATGTCGAAAATATTTTATATTTGCGGCTTACTGTATCATACATAAGCGCACTTTTCTGTCCAAGCTTCTCGTTGAATGCCGCAGTCATCCTGCGTCCTGCATTTCTATCTGTGTTTTTTATCAAAGCAATGTGATAGTAGCTTGTGATTATCCCGGCGGTCTTTCTCAGCCAGTGTTCACGGCCTCCGGCAGGAAGTTTTTCAAGATCTTTTTCCAGTTCAAGTACCTTAAAAATAACTTTTTCAAGATCCGGCAGCCTCTTTACCTGGCTCTGCGCCGATACGCTCTGGTTTACGTCGCCAATTCTGTATACATATAATTCGTCTTTTATAAATTTAATTGTTTCTGCATACGAAAGCGGCACTGTAGCATATTCCTGATCTTCATAAAATACGTGTTCCACAAGTTCATATTTAAGCTTTTTGTAAAAGTCCGTCCTGTAGATAACCCCGTGAAACGACAGACCATCGTACACATCATACCACATATCTACAAGCTCTTTTAAGTTATATATTTTATCAAAATCAGGAACATTTATATCCGCCGGAATATATTTTTCCTCGGATATATCATAATATCTGAAGCTTTGTATAACCGCATCCGCAGTGCATTTTTCAAGTATCTTTATCGTTTTTGCAAGATTTTTTGTATCAACCCAGTCATCCGCATCTACTACTTTTACGTATTTTCCTGTTATGTGCTTCATTCCTTCGTTGATAGCCGAACCATGTCCTCCGTTTTCTTTGTTTACGATAAAGAAAACATCCGGATATTTATCTGCATATCTGCCTGCGACAGTTACGCTCTGATCCGGTGTACCATCATTTACGATAATAACCTCAAGCTTTTCAAGGAGTTTTTCATCATCAACTATAAAGCTTGTAAGCCCTTTATCCAAAAATTTTTCCGCATTATAAGTCGGAATTATAACTGATAATATTTTTTCCACGTTCTAACCTCTGAATATCTTATAGATCCACGCACCAAGCGGAAATATTTTATAATTTGTCTTTCTTATAAGCCATACACTCTTACGCTGGCAGGCATTATATATTCCCGGATGCTCGCATTTTAATTTTCTGTCAAACGAAATAAGTTCATCCACATTTTTTTCCCGGCTTCCTTTAGCAAGGAATATCTGGTATTCATCATCGACAGCCTCCGCTATTCCGCGCTCAAGATATTTTTTCTTGTATGTCGGGAGCTCACTATGTTCATCATTATATTTAAACAATGAATCAAGCACCCGCATATGCTGGCTGTGTCTTTTTATCATCATTTTGATGTCCACACTCTGTCCGCTTCTTCCCAGCCTGTACTGGTATAACGGAATCGGGGAAAATGTTATGCTTGTACAATACGGGATCGGGTACATTATATATTCCTGATCCTCGTAAAAGCAGTTTTCATCTAATTTTATCGGGTTATCTTTAAGTATCTGTGTCTTTACCGTCATAGAGTGTATTGTTATTACAGGCTCCATGACAGCCTCTGCAAATCCCCATTCTCTATTGTAATGGTAATTATTTTTAACAGCTTTTCTGCGTTTTGTGACTTTTTTGCTCTTGTCATCGACAAGGTTAAAGTCGTTTGATATAACATCTGAGTTTGTGTTCTTTAAAAGCTTGATGAATGCCGGGAGATGTTTTTTGTCCACCCAGTCATCACCATCCACAACTTTAAAATACTTTCCTGCTGCCCTCGGAATGGCGTAATTGATAGTTGAACCATGTCCGCCATTTTCTTTTGATAAAAGCCTGAAACTGTTTGGATATTTATTTTCATAGCTTTTTGCTATATCTGCTGTTTTATCTGTCGAACCATCATCAACTACCAGTATTTCTATACTGTTAAGGATATTTACATCAACAAATGAGTCAAGACAATTTTTCAGGTATTTTTCAACATTGTATGCCGGAACAACAATCGTCAGTACTTTTTTCATTGAGTGCAATGCTCCTTTCTGTGTGCTATAACTATTCACCAAGTCCGTTATTTATATAGTCTATAAGGTATGTAAGCGCTTCTTCCTCGTCCTCTCCCTCACAAATAAGTGTTATCTCATCACCGGATTTTATGCATGCACCCAGTACAGATAATACGCTTTTTGCATTGGCGATATTTCCATCGTAATCAAATGTTACCTTTGACTTAAATTTCATTGCCTCACGGCACAGATTTCCTGCTGGACGAAGATGCAGTCCTGTAGGATTTTTTATAGCGATTTTTTGTGATTTCAATTTAATTTCCCCCTTATGTTGTATTTCGGTTATATTCCTGTTGTATTTCAATCAATTATCAGAAGTATCTGATGTTTTGCTGCTATCAGCACTATTTGATCCATCACTATTCTGATTCTTTTTATCAGTTTGTGATTCAGGATCATTTGTGCTGTCTGTATTATCGTTTTTGGTATTATCTGTTTTTGCAGTTCCTGTCGTATCTGTATTTCCTGTTGGATCATCAGTACTCTCTGAGCCATTCTTCGTCTCAGATGTAACTGTATCAGTTGCGCCCGTACCACCTGTCTGTCCCTCGTCCGTTATCGTAACAGCGATCTTTATCTCGCCCCACGTAAACTTGGAATCGTCAAGGTCAAGCTTAACGACAACTGTGTGCTGTCCTGCCGATAATCCAGATACATCTATTGTTCCTTTGAGTGTAGAATCCTTTATCCTGTCGATGTCGGATTCATTTCCGCTTACGACAACCGCCGTTTTATCAACTCCGAATGTCAGCTTTTTGCCATCCGCAAGACCGGTGTATGATATGTCACTGCTGTTTAACGTCATATTAGCCGTAGCATTACTCTCTATCCTTACCACAACATCCACGCCTGCATCCGATGAATCTACAAGGCTGACACCCTCCGGCAGATAGCCCGTCAAGTCTACTGTTGTCTCAATATTTTCTGAAGCTCCGTTTATATCGATCGGTCCTATATCAAGCGATGTTATATTGTTGAGTGCCTCGGCTGATCCTTTTATATATACACTGTCTATGGATGTATCTACACCCAGTACACCCTTACCGCCTGACGGAGTACCCTGATAATCACATTTAACAGGAACCTTCTTTGTATTTAAAACATCAACTGTTACTTCTATCGACTGATACTGGCTATCCACATTAAGCTTTGACATATCAACTTCATCACCATTTTCGTCCAGAAGTACAAGATCTCCTCTGTCACTTATCTGATTATCAGTGATGATCGTATTATCATCGACATTTATAGTTGCACTTGCTGTGGCAATAGTTCCTACAATTGATTTCGGACCTCCGATCTTTACAACTCTCGGATTTGCCTGTGGGCTGTTTCCAAGCGCATGATCACCGCTCACATTACCATTTACTGAAACTTTAACCTCAAACTGCTTCTGCATATAATCTTCAACAGAAAACTCAAGATATCTGTCCCCACCATTAAAGGTTATTGATGTTTTATGCTTGCTGCATCCTATATCTATTTTTGCCGAAGCCTTAGATGAATCATCCTCATCAAGTTTTATGTTTGACAGATCTGCCGAAGCATAAAAATCAGAGTCATCCATATCCTGTAATATGCTTCGTTTACCTGATACAGAAAATGAAATCGTCTTGTCAGAATCTTTTATTTCCGGCCACTTTCCCATATCTACAACCGAATCTGTACCGGTTATCGATACTGTTGCAGTAAAAGTCTTTGTCTTTATAGGATCATTAAGATTATAAACCACAAGCCATAATATAAATGCGAAAGCTACGGCCAAAAGCTTAAATCCTAAATTATTCATGAAGGTTTTTAGAATTCTTTTTCCCATTCTTTAACCTCCTTTTTATAAGTTCAAATCTGGTTGCTTCCCTGTGCCTGTTCTGTACATGTTCAAGTTGTCTGCGCATATAGTTTTCATCTATATCATGGAATATCTCGCCCTTTGATGCAAGGGAAACTTTTCCTGTTTCCTCTGATACGATTATAGTCAGTGAATCGCTCACCTCACTGACCCCGACTGCAGCTCTGTGCCTTGTGCCAAGATCTTTCGACAGATTCAGACTGTCTGAGAGGGGCAGATAACATGTGGCCGATACCACCCGGTCTCCCCTTACTATCACAGCACCATCATGGAGTGGTGTGTTTTTTTCAAATATATTTATGAGAAGCTGGCTTGTCAGTATAGCATCCACATCTATTCCTGTTCTGATATATTCGTCGAGATTTATCTCATCTTCTATCACAATAAGCGCTCCCGTCTTTACTTTTCCCATCGCAAAGCTTGCTCTTATGAGTTCATCGATCGTCTTATCCGAAAATTTCATAGTCTCGTTTTTGCCTGTATTTATAAATGATCCGAGGAATGATTTTCCACCAATGTTTTCGAGTGCATTTCTAAGTTCCGGCTGGAAAATAACCACCAATGCAACAAGACCTACATTGAATGTTCTCTCTGCGAGCCACAGTATCGTATCCATCTGGAATATTGCTGCTACGAGAACAAACAAAAGTATAACTATTATACCTTTAAACAGATTCCACGCCCTTGTTGTTTTTATCCATATAAGTACTTTATAGAAGAGCATGGAAATTATAAGGATTTCCACTACATCTACCAACCCGATCTGCACTCCCGGGACGTTCATGTATGAAAATATCTGATCTTTGAAACGTACTAATACGCCGCTTACATTTTCCATCCTGCTCTCCTTTCTTTTATTTTATTGCAATAATCAGCCATCTTTTATCTATATTATCTGTCAAAAAAATTGTCATCTATATTAAGTTCCTGTACTATATCGTTTCTGCTCACTTCATCCTTGTTCTGACGGGGTATTCTTTTTCCAAGACTTGCCGTGTTCCCGAAATGCTTAACGACCTTCTCTGTAGACGCTATCATTTTCTTTGGAACAGCTTTGACATAGTAATAATATTCGTCATCCTCAAACTGCACATTCTCTGTTCTCGCATAGTCCAGATTCATAAATATGAATCTCATAATAAATCCAACGATAACAGCTATCACTGTACCTACTGCCAGCCAGATTATCTTTGTGGTAAGTCCCATCATAAGATATACAACAAGCAGTGCCACAAACTGGATCACTGCACCGGAAATGATTGCAAGTGTCCATGCATTGTTTATTTTGAGACATCTGACAAAATTCACAACAAGAGCTGCCAGTACTATTGTTACCAATACTGCAAACATTTCCTGATTGCCAAGCAGCTGTCCCGTTGTAACATTAAATTTTGTGGTTGCCCCTCCGTTTTTATCTACTACTTCTGCGAGTGCAGATGCATTCTGCTTTATTCCATCAATGTAATAATAGATCACTGTTCCACACGCAAGAGGAATTACTGAACATTTCTTCCGGACAAGTCCTGTTCCTATAGGCATCACATACGGAATATTAAGACAGAAGCATACCGGTGTAAGCACCACTGCAATCGCATCCTTAGGCGCAAAACGGAAATATATAAAGTAAATGACAAGAAACAATACAAGTGTCGTAGCTGCAACTTCTATTGATAATGCATACATATCCATAAGTATCATAATCGATCCGATCCATATGATCCCATTTATCGGGATAATAGTGCATATCAGTGCCAGAAGCAGTGCTATAAGTATCGAACTGATCTGTGTCATATATCCGATGTTAAGGTCGATTGTCACAAAGGCGGCAAACGCAATAACGAATTTTACAATTGGAAATAAATAACTTTGATGTTCACCGTAAAATTTTACGGCACGATTCTTTATTTCTAATAACTTGTTCATAAAGCCTCCCTATCGCTTTAATTTTTCTTCTCTTTCGTACATCTTTCCTACACGTTTTAAATGTTCCATATATTGGCGGGCTTTCTTTCTGCCTGTTTTATATCTGACTGCATATACTATTATTGTGATCATAATATACGCAAGCATAAATGCGATGTATATAAGTCCCAGCATCACTCCAGCCGACTGAAAATCTATTTTGTTTATATCTGCAAGCAGCTGCTTGGCATTCGTAAACACAGCCAGCACTGTCAGCCCTGTGAATGCGAGCGTTCCCGTAAAAAAGCTTTTCAGTACTTCTTTCCATATAAAATCCCATCCGTAATATGATGACATCTGTTTTTGGAATCTGTCTTCTTCACTGTCATATCTTGCGACGTAAAAGAGCTCTTTTACTTTATCTTCGTTTATCATATTTTCTCCTTGTTTTAGACGCAATTATACATTCTTGGAAATTATATCATAAAACAAAATCCGGCGCAACAGCGCCGGACTTACATCCATTCATCTTAAGAAAAGTATAAGCTTTGTAATAAAATATTAAACATTAAAACTATTTATCATCTGAGATATACCGCATTCTTCCATCGCCCTTGAATCCGTTTGCCGATGGTACTGCCGGTTTTTCAAATGCACTCATAAGGGTATTTGCCATCTTTGCCTTACACTGATCACAATATTTACCTGTACGTATTGGTTTTCCACATCTGTCACAGGTAATTCCATCAAGCGCCCCATCTGAGAGGATCAATCTTTCTTCCCTTATCCATTTGCGTATCTGCTTAGTGCTTGTATGTGTTTCTCTTGACACCTTTTCTACTGATGCATTAGGATTTTCGTCAAGAAATTCCTTTACCTCTTTAAATTTGTCATCAAGTTTTTTCTGACAATTCGGACAGATCGTTTCATTGCTCAACACATTAAACAATCTTCCACAGCTTCTGCAATTTGTAACTTCCATATTACTGCCTCCTAATCCTGTTTACCTATACATATACACAACAGATAAACATGTATATTCCCTGACTGTTTCAGCATCCTGCTTATTTCTTCAGCCGTGCTGCCAGTCGTATATATATCATCCACCAACAATATACTTTTATAACAGTTTACTATATTTTTTCTGACTTGAAAAGCCCCATCAAGTGCATTTTTACGTTCTGCATAGTTAAGGAGCTTGAGCGCCGGAGTATTTTCCACCCTCACAACAAGCTCATTTTCAACAGGTATGCCCGTTTTTTTAGAAAGTTCCCTTGCAAATACTTCTGCCTGATTATAGCCTCGCTTTCTTTTCTTTTTCCGGTACATAGGAACAGGTACTATCGCATCTATCTTATTTCTCTGTATCCAGCCCGAATAGTTTTCTACAGCACTTGCCGCGTAAAATCCTGCATACTCACGGCTGTTATCATATTTAAAACGATATATGCTCTGTTTTACAGCTCCCTTATATTCAAAAACCGCTTTTCCCTGGTCATAGTGCGAATTCTTCTTTTTTGCGCAATCACTGCAATATTCACGGGTAGGTGATGTGATCATTTTTCCACATTTCAGGCAAACCGGTTCTTTAACCGGATACAAACAGCTTTTGCAGCCCGAATGTATCATGCCGTCAGTCATACCAAGTATTTCATCGCACACCGGACACCTCGGTGGAAAAATCATGTCTGTAATATATCCAAGAATTTTATTCGTCTTCAGACTCCTCCTCGTCTTTTGCCCAGCCATATGCATATTTGACAGCCTTATTCCAGCCTTTCCGTTTCGCTTCACGTTCTTCCGGTGCCATATCCGGTGTAAACACACGGTCAAGCTGCTGGTTTTTTATAACATCTTCTTTTGTTTTCCAATATCCGACTGCAAGTCCGGCGAGATACGCAGCGCCTATAGCTGTAGACTCTACACATGCCGGCCTGTTTACTGGTGCATCTATCATATCCGCCTGAAACTGCATCAGGAAATTGTTAGCGCTTGCTCCACCGTCAACCCTCAATGCCCGCACATCTATACCTGCATCTGCTTTCATCGCATCTATTACATCACACACCTGAAGAGCTATAGATTCCAATGTAGCTCTTATTATATGGTTTTTGTTTGTGCCTCTCGTAATTCCGACGATCGTGCCTCTTGCATACTGATCCCAGTGTGGCGCACCAAGTCCTGTAAATGCCGGTACAACGTAACATCCATGTGTACCATGTACCTTTGTCGCCATATATTCAGAATCTGCCGCTGAATCTATAAGTCTCATTCCATCCCTGAGCCACTGTATTGCAGCACCTGCCACAAAAATAGATCCTTCCAGCGCATAATTGACTTTTCCATCCAGTCCCCAGGCTATCGTGGTAACAAGTCCGTTTTTTGAGTATACCGGTTTTTCGCCTGTGTTCATAAGCAAAAAGCAGCCTGTTCCGTATGTATTTTTTGCCTCGCCTTCACTGAAACATGTCTGCCCAAAGAGTGCAGCCTGCTGATCTCCTGCCGCTCCCGCTATCGGTATCTCATCTCCGAGAAATGTCGGATCCGTATAGCCGTATATACAGCTTGACGGCATAGGTTCCGGCAGCATGCTTTTCGGTATATCAAGTTCCTCAAGGATTTCATCATCCCACTCAAGCGTGTTTATATTAAAAAGCATTGTCCTGCTCGCATTTGAATAGTCTGTAACATGAACCCTGCCTTTTGTAAATTTCCATATAAGCCATGTTTCAACTGTTCCGAATAATAGCTTGCCTTCATTCGCAAGTTCTCTTGCTCCTTCAACATTATCAAGTATCCATTTTATCTTTGTTGCGGAAAAATATGCATCAATTATGAGTCCTGTTTTCTGCTGGAATGTCTTTTCAAGCCCCTTTGCTTTTAAAGCATCTGCTATATCAGATGTGCGGCGGCACTGCCATACAATTGCATTGTATACAGGTTCCCCTGTTTCCTTATTCCACACTATTGCCGTTTCTCTCTGGTTTGTTATGCCTATTGCGGCAATATCAGCCGCTTTTGCATTTATCATGCTCATTGCCTCAACAGCCACCCCAAGCTGCGTAGACCAGATCTCATTTGCATCATGTTCTACCCATCCCGGATTTGGAAAAAACTGTCTGAATTCTTTTTGTGCCATAGAACAGATATTTCCAGCCTCATCAAATAATATGCATCTGTTGCTTGTAGTTCCGGCATCAAGTGCCATTATGTACTTCCCCATGTGTTTATCCTCCCACTTTTATCAATCTGTCTGTACTAAAAAATGGAGACGTGACTGCCAGCCGGAATAATATCCGGCTGATCCAAATCACTCTCCACTCTCTGTCCACAATATTTATATAAAAATTATATCAGATATATTTATAATTTCAAGCTATATTTTAAATCTCTTCGTCTCTCTTTCCTGAAAGGAACTCAACGTATTTTCCTGTGCCTATAGCAACACATGTCATCGGCTGCTCCGCTGTCATTGTGTTAATACCGGTCTTTTCCTCTATAAGCTCTTCAAGTCCACGCAAGAGTGCTCCACCACCTGTAAGAACGATTCCACGATCTGCTACATCTGCTGCCAGTTCAGGCGGAGTTTTCTCGAGTACTGCATGTACAGCTTCAACGATCTGAAGTGTCGATTCACGAAGCGCTTCTTCTGTCTCTTCTGAACTTACTGTGATAGTTCTTGGAAGTCCTGTAACAAGGTTACGGCCTCTGACATCCATCGTTTCTGCCTCAGCAAGTGGGTAGCATGTACCAATCTTTATCTTGATATCTTCTGCTGTACGCTCTCCGATAAGAAGATTATGTTTTTTTCTCATGTATCTTACAAGTGCCTCATCAAAATCATCACCTGCAATCTTTATTGATGTACTGACAACCGAGCCGCCAAGAGAGATAACTGCGATATCAGATGTTCCACCACCTATATCAACGATCATATTTCCACATGGTCTGGATATATCGATTCCTGCACCGATCGCTGCTGCAATAGGCTCCTCAATAATTTTTACATCTCTTGCGCCGGCTGCAAATGTTGCATCCTCTACAGCCTTTTTTTCTACTTCTGTGACACCACTTGGTACGCATACACTTACAAGAGGTTTTCTAAAGCTTTTCTTTCCGAGTGCTTTCTGAATGAAATGCTTTATCATTTTCTCCGTAACTGTGTAGTCTGAAATCACGCCCTGACGAAGTGGTCTTACTGCAACAATGTTTCCAGGTGTACGTCCAAGCATAAGCCTTGCTTCCTCACCGATTGCCTTGATCTTGTTTGTGTCTCTGTCAAACGCAACTACTGAAGGCTCTTTAAGCACTACACCCTTTCCTTTTATATAAACAAGAATACTTGCTGTTCCTAAATCGATTCCGATATCTGATCCGACCATTTTAATAGCCCCTTTCCTAAATGTCTTCTATAACAATGCATATAATCGTATGCTGACAGCTTTTTATACGGATTTTAGCATACGAATTCATTTAACCATTTCGATATACGTTCTTATTATATACAAATAATTGCATTTTTCAAACTATTTTTTTACAAAGAGGCATATTTTAAGAAAAAATTAATCATCCAGCAGTGGTTTTAAATATTTTCCTGTATAAGACTGTTCCACCTTGCATATCTCCTCCGGGGTTCCCTTTGCGATAACACAGCCTCCGCCATCGCCGCCTTCCGGTCCCATGTCAATTATATAATCAGCAGTTTTTATAACATCAAGATTGTGCTCTATTACAACAACCGTGTTTCCTCCATCCGATAACCGGCGCAGTATCTCAACAAGCTTGTGTACATCGGCAAAATGAAGACCTGTGGTAGGTTCATCAAGTATATATATTGTCTTTCCAGTACTCTTGCGGCTAAGCTCCGTTGCAAGTTTTATCCTCTGTGCCTCGCCCCCGGAGAGTTCTGTTGAAGGCTGGCCTAATTTCACGTACGATAATCCAACATCATAAAGGGTCTGTATTTTGTTATGGATCCTTGGTACATTTTTAAAGAAGTCCAACGCCTCCTCAACTGTCATGTCAAGAACATCATATATGCTCTTTCCTTTATATTTTACCTCAAGCGTCTCCCTGTTATACCTTTTACCCTCACACACCTCACAAGGAACGTATACATCCGGCAGAAAATGCATCTCTATCTTTATGATACCATCTCCGCCGCATGCCTCACATCTGCCTCCTTTTACATTGAAACTGAATCTGCCCTTTTTGTAGCCTCTTGCCTTTGCATCAGCAGTTGAGGCAAACAGATCCCTTATCATGTCGAATACACCTGTGTATGTGGCCGGATTAGAACGCGGCGTACGTCCGATAGGCGACTGGTCTATATCTATAACTTTATCAAGCTTTTCGATTCCTATTATATCGTCATGATCTCCTGCTATACATCTCGCCCTGTTTAATGACCTTGCAAGATGTTTATACAGGATTTCATTAGTAAGTGAACTCTTTCCAGAACCCGAAACTCCTGTGACACACGTCATGACGCCCAGAGGAAAATCTACGTCTATATTTTTCAGATTGTTTTCTCTTGCACCTTTTACAGTTATAAATCCGGTAGGTTTTCGACGTTCAGCCGGAACCGGTATCTTTATTTTTCCGCTCAGATATGCACCTGTTATCGACTTTTTGCATTTGATTATGTCATTTATGCTTCCGGCGGCAACAACTTCTCCACCGTGTGAGCCGGCTGCCGGTCCTATATCCACAATATAGTCTGCCGCACGCATTGTATCCTCATCATGCTCTACAACTATAAGTGTATTTCCTAAATCCTTAAGATTCATAAGTGCCTTTAATAATTTGTCATTATCTCTCTGATGCAGTCCTATGCTCGGCTCATCAAGAATGTACGCCACTCCGACAAGACCTGATCCGATCTGTGTCGCAAGACGTATTCTCTGTGCCTCGCCACCGGAAAGGCTGGCTGTTCCTCTCGACAATGTAAGGTATTCAAGACCAACCTCCTGTAAAAATCCAACTCTCGCACGTATCTCCTTTAATATCTGATCTCCGATAAAATGCTGCTGTTCACTAAGTTCCATGCCATCAAGAAATACGCACAGATCTTTTACAGACATAGATGTCATTTCATATATGTTTTTATCTGCAACAGTCACAGCAAGGGATGATGCCTTAAGTCTCTGTCCTTTACATGTCGTACATGGTGTGATCCGCATAAACTGTTCATACTCAGCTTTTGCTGTATCAGAAAATGTCTCCTTATATCTGCGCTCTACATTTTCTACAAGCCCTTTCCACTCAAGATCATAAACGCCTTCTCCACGCTGTCCCTTGTATCTGACTTTTAGTATACGGCCATCTCCTCCGTACAAAAACATTTTTTTCATGTCAGCCGGAAGGTCCTTAAATGGTGTATCAAGAGACAATCCGTATCCATCCTGCAATGCCTTTAGTGTGGCATAAGTATAACTTTTTGGATCGGTACATGACTGCCATCCCATAACCTGTATAGCTCCCTCAGATATCGAAAGCTTCGGATCCGGTATCATAAGCTCCGGATCAAATTCCATCTTGTATCCAAGTCCATAGCATGTAGGACACGCACCAAACGGATTGTTAAAGGAGAAGCTTCTGGGTTCAACCTCATCTATGCTTATCCCACAGTCAGGGCAGGCAAAGTTCTGTGAAAAAGTCATCTGCTGCCCGTCTATAACATCAATTATCGCATTTCCTTCTGACAGCGAAAATACGTTTTCAAGTGAGTCTGTAAGACGTTTTTCTATACCTGGTTTGATAACCAATCTGTCAACAACGATATCTATGTTATGTTTTATATTTTTTTCCATAGGTATCTGCTCAGATAATTCATACATGTTCCCATCTACTATAACTCTGACATAACCACTTTTTTTTGCTTTTTCAAACAGTTTCTGGTGTTCACCCTTGCGGCCTCTTACTACCGGAGCAAGAAGCTGGATCTTTGTTTTTTCAGGCAGTTCCATGACTGCATCAACCATCTGGTCTATGCTCTGTTTTGTTATTGCTCTTCCACATTTAGGGCAATGTGGTATACCGATCCTTGCATAGAGAAGCCTGAAGTAATCATAAATTTCTGTAACTGTTCCAACCGTAGAACGCGGGTTTTTGTTTGTCGATTTCTGGTCTATAGATATAGCCGGCGGAAGGCCTTCTATTGATTCAACATTAGGCTTTTCCATCTGTCCTAAGAACTGGCGCGCATATGATGACAACGATTCCATATAACGCCTCTGTCCTTCTGCATATATAGTATCAAAAGCAAGCGATGACTTACCCGATCCCGAAAGTCCCGTAAGTACGACAAATTCATCCCTTGGTATATCAAGGCTTACACATTTGAGGTTATGTTCACTGGCACCTCGTATTTTTATATATTTTCTCTGTTTCTTTGCCATCTTATTTCTCCATATTGTTTTATGCTATTCCGTAATTGTTAAGTTCTTTGATTGCTGCGCACCTCTATATATAAACATTTTATATCAGTCAATATCACGCAGTGTATTTTTCAGCATTATAAGCCTGTCCCTGTACTCTGCCGCTGCCTCGAAATTTAATTCGGCTGCTGCTTTTTTCATCTTCTTCTGGATATCAGCAATAAGCTTCTCAAGTTCTTTTTTACTCATTGATTCAGGATCTTTTGAGATCTCCATCTCATCAGCTGCAACTTTCTTTGATATAGCGATAAGTTCACGAACAGATTTCTGTATTGTCTGCGGTGTGATACCGTGTTCCTCATTGTATGCCTGCTGTACTTTTCTACGTCTGGCTGTTTCATCTATCGCAACCTTCATTGAGTCTGTAATCTTGTCCGCATACATGATAACGTGCCCCTCGCTGTTTCTCGCCGCACGTCCTATTGTCTGTATAAGTGAAGTTTCAGATCGCAGGAAACCTTCCTTATCCGCATCAAGTATCGCTACAAGCGTAATCTCCGGTATGTCAAGTCCTTCCCTGAGAAGATTTATTCCCACAAGTACATCAAACACATCAAGTCTTAAATCTCTAATTATTTCAGCCCTTTCAAGAGTGTCTATGTCAGAGTGCAGGTACTTGACTCTTATTCCAAGCTCACTCATATAATTAGTCAGATCCTCCGCCATGCGTTTTGTCAGCGTTGTGATAAGTACTTTATGGTGGGCTGCCGTTTCTTTATTTACCTCAGATACGAGATCATCAACTTGCCCCTCTACAGGGCGCACAGATATCTCAGGATCAAGAAGTCCTGTAGGTCTTATAACCTGTTCCACACGCATAAGCTCATGCTCGTTTTCGTATACGTTAGGTGTTGCAGATACGAAAAGCATCTGGTCTATCTTGCCCTCAAATTCCTCAAAATTGAGTGGTCTGTTATCCAGCGCTGACGGTAGCCTGAATCCATAATCCACAAGTGTGCTTTTTCTCGACCTGTCACCTGCATACATTCCTCTTATCTGTGGGATCGTGATATGTGACTCGTCAACTATTATAAGAAAATCATCCGGGAAATAATCTATGAGTGTATCCGGCATTTCTCCCTCGGCTCTTCCCGCAAGGTGTCTGGAATAGTTTTCGATACCACTGCAAAACCCTGTTTCCTTAAGCATCTCAATATCAAAGTTCGTCCTCTCAGCTATTCGCTGGGCCTCCAAAAGCCTGCCCTCTCCCTTGAAATATTTTACTCTTTCTTCAAGCTCGTTCTCTATCCTGCCACACGCCTCAAGGATCTTTTCCTGAGGAACCACATAATGTGATGCAGGAAATACAGCCATATGCTTGAGTTCGGATTTTATCTCTCCGGTCAGCACATCTATTTCTGTAATCCTATCTATCTCGTCGCCAAAAAATTCAACTCTCATAGCAGTATCCGTGTTGTTTGCAGGGAAAATTTCAACGACATCGCCATGAACCCTGAATGTGCCTCTCTTAAAATCCATATCATTCCTGGTATACTGCATATCTATAAGGCCTTTTATGACATCATCCCTGTCTGTCTCCATTCCCGGACGCAGTGACAACATCATATTCATATAATCATCAGGACTACCTATTCCATAGATACATGACACCGATGCAACAATTATTACATCTTTTCTCTCCGCCATCGCAGCTGTCGCAGACAGGCGCAGCTTATCAATTTCGTCATTTATCGAGGAATCCTTTGCTATATAAGTATCCGACTGCGGCACATATGCCTCCGGCTGATAATAATCGTAGTAGGATACAAAGTACTCTACTGCATTATTAGGAAAGAATTCTTTCATCTCACCATAAAGCTGTCCTGCGAGGGTTTTATTGTGAGATATTATGAGAGTTGGTTTATTAAGCTGCTGTATAACATTTGCCATTGTAAAAGTCTTACCGGAGCCAGTGACACCAAGCAATGTCTCAAACTGGTTACCCTCTTTAAACCCTTTTACTAACTTTTCTATAGCCTGCGGCTGGTCGCCTGTCGGCTTATATTTCGATACCAATTCAAAATGATCCATTATAGCTGCTCTGCCACTCAAAATGTGTTCAAATAAACTCAAACACATCGAGAAATTAAAGTCCTTGCGGATACTTCTTACTGCTTCGATG
>OLQH01000177.1_pt1 | contig 75079 bp, 61 predicted proteins | sample 1672671 | NCBI WGS metagenome assembly OLQH01 (sample SAMEA3136712, study PRJEB25190) | human gut metagenome
GGTACGGCAAAAAACCTCCCCCTGCCCTCAGGTCCCCACCCGCCATCCCCGCCGCCCCAAAATCACAAACCATCTCCTCGGCCAATACCTATTTATATAAATTTTATTTGCACGAAAGCTGGTTGCGTAGTATGATATCTAATGTAGGTGTCTGCGGGCAGTCATTTAGTCCGGGACGATAATAGATACAGGGAGAATTACAAATGGGTAGATTTTTTAACTTGGACAGCCCTCTTATGACTTTTTTGTCAAAGATGGCGGATTTAATGATTCTGAATCTTTTAACGTTGCTCTGCTGTTTACCGATTATTACGGCGGGGGATGCGATGACGGCGCTTTATTATATGACCATTAAGATGGTTAAGAATGAAGAGTGCTACATAGTGAAGGGTTATTTTAAATCCTTTAAGGAGAACTTCAAGCAGGCAACGATTATATGGCTGATTGCCCTTGTGGTAGGGATAATATTTGCTGGGGATTTCATGATACTGAGGAATTCCACCGTATCCTTCGGCAAGGTGATTATGGTGCTGATTACGATTGTGGCGGTGATTTATCTTTTCACGATGATTTACATATTCCCGGTTTTGTCGCGGTTTGAGAACACCGTGAAGAATACCATCAGGAATTCCTTCCTGATGAGCGTTCTGAACCTGCCCAAGACCATCCTGTTAATTATCATCAACCTGATTCCCACAGTGCTTCTTCTGGTTACCTTGCAGGCAATGCCGCTTTTGATACTTTTCGGATTTTCGGTGCCGGCCTATGTGGCAAGCATGTTGTTCGTAAAGATTTTCAAGCGCTTTGAGCCGGAGGAGGAAGAGGAAACCTCCGATGAGCTGGAGACGCTTTCCTTCATCCGTGAGGAAGAGGAAGAAAAGCAGAAGGCCCTCAGAGAAAACGCGCAGGCGGGGCAGGATATACAGGCAGAAGAAAATGCGGAGGATGCACCTTCCGCCCAGACAGAAGAAATTACAGAATTGCAGGACAATGAATAATAATAGCATTCGCAACGAAAATGATTTTTGGGGGAATTGGAAGCTATGAAGGATTCGTCCAAGAAATCAGCGCTGTTCCAGTTGTTGGGACTGGCGCTGATTTTCGTTATTCTGTCTGCCTATGTGTTGGGGAGCTTTTATGTCAGGAGCCGCAGCGAGGCCAGGGATTACATAGAGAAAAAGTTTATCTCAGCCGCAGAGGATCGGGGAAATCAGGTGGAGACCAGGCTTTCCGGGCTGGCTGAGACGGCTGCGCCCATCGGGAGCCTTCTGGGGAAGGCGGGGCTGCAGGACCGGGAGGAGAGCGTCCGGCTGCTTGGTGCGCTGGCAGACAATACGGATGCATACCTGGCGGTATATGCCGGGCCGTCGGGGAGTGGCGTGGACAGCCGGGGAAGGGACAGGGAGCTTTCCGGGGAGGCGTATTTTTCCATGCTTGAGGAAACTGCTTTTTTTTACGGGCAGGATGAAGGGACGGATGGGAAAAATGCGCTGATTGCTGCGGTTCCATGCAGGGAAAACGGAAAAACATCGGGTATGCTTTATGTATATCTGGACTCCTGCAGGCTGGAGGAGATGCTGGAGCTTCCGGCTTATGGGGACAAAGCCTTTTATCTGCTGGCGGACGGCGGCGGTACAATTATGGCGCAGGGCGGATATCCGGAGAATTTTGCGGCGGAAGGAAACCTGAAGATGGCAATGGGGAGAGCGGAATTTGACGGGGAGGAATCTCCGGATACCGCTTGGAAGAAAATACAGGGATATAAGGAAGGTACGATTGCTGTGTCAATGGACGGAGCGGGTTATGAACTGTTTTTTTCTCCCATGGGAATTAATGACTGGCGGTTCTATGTGGGGGTGAGAGAAGAATTCCTGGCAAACAGCAGGAATGAATATCTGGCTCCTGTGAGAAAAACCATTGTTGGCATCCTGCTGACAGTAGGACTGTTTTCAGGGCTTCTCCTGATAACAAATTTTATCAATAAGTATTTTTATAATGAGCATAAGAAAGTACTTGAAGAGAAAGCGAGCAAGGATTTGCTCACGAATCTGAGCAATAAGACTGCTACGGAGTATCTGATTAAAGATTATATAGAGACGCATCCGGATTCCCAGGGGCTGTTGTTCGTGCTGGATGTGGACAATTTCAAGAAAATAAATGATACACAGGGCCATGCATTCGGTGATGAAGTTCTGCGAAAGCTGGGAACAAGGCTGCGGGGAGAATGTCGGATAACGGATATCGTGGGACGTACCGGCGGCGATGAATTTATTATTTTTATGAAAGATATTAAGGAAGAGAGCATATTTATTAAAGAGGCGCAGAGGCTTCACAGATTTTTCGGAGACTTCCAGGTGGGGGAATATGTGAAATATTCTCCGGCCGCCAGCATCGGCGCCGCTGTTTATCCGCGGGACGGCAGAACCTTTGAGGAGCTGTATAAGGCTGCCGACAGTGCGCTTTATTCCGTGAAGAGGAATGGCAAGAACGGCGTGGCCTTTTACGAGACAAAGATGAACGTAAAAATGGAATAAAAGTACTGCGAAAAGGAACGAAAGGTGTCGAAAACCGCGTAAGATGGGGATTATGGTCAAAGTGTATAAGATCAGAATGCCGAATTCAGCAAGTTGACAGGCCTAAAAAATTCATTATCCTTTTCTTAGCAAATTTTACAATGTTGCGATAAATCTTTGTGGAATTGTGGTATAGCCAAAAGAAGTCGCTTAAGTTATACTTATTTCAGGCTCAGTTGAAGGGACTCAACTGGAAACATGTAAACAAATAACATAGGGAGGCTAATTAAATGGCAAGTTTATCTTTAAAAAACATCTGCAAAGTATATCCCAACGGTTTTGAAGCAGTTAAAGACTTCAACCTGGAAATCGCTGATAAAGAATTCATCATCTTCGTAGGACCGTCCGGATGTGGTAAGTCTACTACACTTCGTATGATTGCAGGTCTGGAAGATATTTCTTCCGGTGAACTGAAAATCGGTGACAGAGTGGTTAACGATGTAGAGCCTAAGGACAGAGATATCGCGATGGTATTCCAGAACTACGCTCTGTATCCTCATATGTCTGTATATGACAACATGGCTTTCGGACTTAAGTTAAGAAAAGTTCCGAAGGATGAAATTGATAAGATGGTTAAAGAAGCAGCTAAGATCCTTGACCTTACCCCTCTTCTTGACCGTAAACCGAAGGCTCTGTCCGGTGGTCAGAGACAGCGTGTTGCTATGGGACGTGCAATCGTACGTAATCCTAAGGTATTCCTGATGGACGAACCTCTTTCCAACCTGGATGCCAAGCTGCGTGTTCAGATGCGTATTGAGATCGCTAAGCTGCATCAGAGATTAGGTACAACCATCATCTACGTAACACATGACCAGACAGAAGCTATGACACTGGGTACCAGAATCGTAGTTATGAAAGACGGTGTTATTCAGCAGGTTGATACTCCTCAGAATCTGTACGACAAGCCTCAGAACCTGTTCGTAGCAGGATTCATGGGATCTCCTCAGATGAACTTCCTGGATGCTGTTGTTGAAGTAAGCGGCGAAAATGCATCTCTGAAGATTGCTGGAAAATCTATTCCGCTGCCTCCCGCAAAAGCTAAGAAGGTTATTGAAGGCGGTTATGCAGGAAAGACCGTTACATTTGGTATCCGTCCTGAAGACGTATATGATTCCCAGATGTTCATCGAAACAGCTAAATGTACATTTGAATCTACCATTAAGGTTTACGAACTGCTTGGTGCAGAAGTTTACTTATACTTTGACCTTGCTGATTATCCTATCACTGCAAGAGTGGATTCCCGTACAACAGCAAGACCTGGCGATACTGTTAAATTTGCATTCGATGTTGAAAAGATTCATATCTTCGACAAAGAGACAGAGCAGGTTATCACCAACTAATATTAAAATCAGGCGGGGCTATCGAGTTGATAGCCCCGTTTTTTCATGTTTTGGAAGAAAATGAGAGCAGAAGGCGCCGCCAGGGGCAGTGCTCCGGTTTTTTTCCTGAAATCAACGGTATTGTGATTTTATACTTTATTTCAGGCGAACCTAAAAGAAAGGGGTTGTTGCGCTAATAAAGGTGTTTACAACGTTTTTACTTAAAATATGATGTAGGAATGGCCATTTTTCTTGCATATTTTTAAATTTTGCTATATAGTTAATGGTATCAAGGAAAGGACGTGAAGAGAGATGATTTCCAATCAAGTAATACAGAACAGCATTGATGAATTACGTGCAATAACCAAGGTTGACCTGGGCGTGTTCGACGTGGAAGGCCTGAAAGTTGCAGCAACGGTAGACGAGATTGATATTTCCAGGGATATTATTGAAAATTTCGCTTCTTCACCGGCAGACAGCCAGGTAGTAGGTGGACGGCACCTTCTGAAAATCCTGGATGATGGGGAACCGGCTTATATTCTTGTAGCCCAGGGTCCCAGTGACGACGTTTACATGGTAGGCAAAATTGCCGTAAGCTCTATTCAGAATCTTATCATAGCATACAAAGAACGTTTTGACCGTAATAACTTTTTCCAGAATCTGCTTTTGGACAACCTGCTTCTTGTGGATATTTACAATCGTGCCCAGAAGCTTCATATCGAAGTGGAATGTCCCAGAATCGTATATCTGATTGAGACGAAAATTGAAAAAGACAACAGCGCGATGGAAATGCTGAAGAGTCTTTTCTCAAGCCAGAATGGTGATTATATCACTGCGGTGGATGAAAGAAATATTATTCTCATCAAAGCTCTGGAAAAAGAAGATGACGTGGAAACCATCGAGAAGACGGCAGACATGATTGTTGATATGATGAACAGCGAAGCCATGATGAACGTGCGCGTAGCTTACGGTACGGTTGTGGGAGAGCTGAGAGAGGTATCCAAGTCCTACAAGGAAGCCACGATGGCTATGGACGTAGGAAAGATCTTCTATGCGGAGAAGAGTGTAATCTCCTATGCGAAGCTGGGTATCGGCCGTCTGATCTATCAGCTGCCCGTTAATCTGTGTAAGATTTTTATTGAAGAAATCTTTGGCGACAATGTACCTTATGATATGGATGAGGAAACTCTTACCACTATCAACAAGTTCTTTGAGAATAACCTGAATGTATCTGAAACCTCCAGACAGCTGTTTATCCACAGGAATACACTGGTTTACAGAATTGAAAAGCTCCAGAAGAGCACAGGGCTGGATATCAGGGTATTCGATGATGCGCTTACCTTCAAGATTGCATTGATGGTGGTAAACTATATGAAATATCTGGAGAGCATTGATTATTGATGAGCCAGTAATGTCCAAGGCAGCGGGAACCGCAGGCTTCTGAATGGAATTTTGTATGCCGCTGTGATTTAGGACAGTTATTAAATGAGATGGAACCGGGAAAGCATGTGCACACCAGTGCATACTAAAAATGCCTTCCCGGTTTTTTTGCACCGTATTTTCGGGCAATTTCCAGAATCCTTCAGTAAAAGCAGATTCCAGTCATATCCCGGTCAACCTCCGAATACAATAGAGACTATAAAGGAGGGACAAGGTGTTGTATTATAACAAGCAAATTATATACATAGACTATATGGAAGCAGGCAGTAAGGTAAAAAATGCGGGTTTTCTGAGAAAAGAAGAGACAGAAGATACTATCACCTGGAACATGCAGATAAAGGGCCTGTATGAGACAGACACGGGTTTCTTTGATTTGAGGGACGAGACAGGTGCTTTGATTGATAAGGTACTGCTGAAAAGAGGGACAGGATCTTATGAAAGACAGTTTACAGCCGGCGGGGTGAGCCGCGGCGGACGGGAATTCGGAGAGATCTGCGGAATAACAATACGCCTTTCTCCGGGCAGGGAAGTGATTGGCAGATGGAAGGGCAGAGAAGAGTGCCTGAAGGCAGCGGATATTTCAGTGGCGGAGGAGAAGAGAAGGAAATATGCTCCCCCGCTGGCAGGTATGGCGCAATATGAAAGGCTGCAGGAGGAGGCGCCCAATGTGATGCCGGAAATTGACCTGCCCCAGGCAGAGCAGCGAACGCGCGGGATAAGCTTTTCTGAAATGCCGGAAGCAGTTACGTACCAGGCTGAGCCGCGAACGCAGGGGTTAAGCTTCACTGAGATGCAGAAAGCGGCTTTACATCCGGCAGACCAGCCGGAGATTTTGCAGTACCAGAATCCTTTAACGGAGAAACAAAAGAATACTGAATCAGCGGAGGAACGGAGCGGGTTCCAGATTAATAGGGATGCTGTGGATTCCGTAATGGAGAACGGTGCCATTTCCGCGGAAAAGCTGTGCAGGCGGTGCATGCACAAAAGGTTTACACCACAGGAAAAAAAACGGGAACCGGAATCAAAAAAAGCGGCGACGACAGCAGAAGGTGGAGACCTCAGGGAAGGTGGAATTCAAAAAGAAGGGATGCCCGGCAAGGGAGGGATATCCGGCAAAGAAGGGATGACCAGCAAGGAAGGGATGCCCGGCAAAGAAGGAATGTCCCGCAGCGAAGGCGGAGTATCAGGAGGCGGCGTCCCTAAAGAAAGTGGGGCAGTAAAGGGAAAACGTATTGCAAAAGAAAGTGGGGATGACCTGATGCAGGAGGAATTTTTTGAGGATAAATGGGAGCAGCTGCGTCATATGTATCCCACGGTCCACCCTTTTGCGGATGAAAGGCAGTATCTGTCCATTACGCCGAGGGACTTTGTGATTCTGGGCAGTGAGTACCAGAAGATGGTGCGCAATAGCTTTCTGCTTCATGGCTATTATAATTACAGGCATATTATTTTGGGAAAATTTAATGTGGGAGGAGTGGAGAAATTTTATCTCGGAGTGCCGGGAGTCTATTATGACAGGGAAAAGATGGCGGCGGAGATGTTTGGATTTGAAGCCTTTGAAGGCAAACAGACGCCTGCGGAGCCGGGCAGCTTCGGCTATTATATGAAGAGTGTACGTATCTGAATCTCCGGGGGTGCTCAATCTACCCCCCGGAGATTTACATTGTCTATGTAAGGCTTGAGAATCCGGATAAATTCTTCCAGCTCAGGTTTTTCATAGGCGGAGAATTGTTTGCAGATGACACCGTCGCTTTCTGCATAGGACTGGAGAAAATATGCTTCACATCCCTTCAGCCATTCACCGATGGAAATAAAATCCCGGGCGGAATGCAGTTCCTTTACTACTGTGGTGCGGAATTCGTAAGGAAGCCCACAGGAGCGGATAAAATCCACGGATGCCCGGATTCGGCCCATGTCAAGCGCGGGCAGGCCGATGGTTTTAGTGTAATTCTCAGGAGAGGATTTTATGTCCATGGCAATATAATCCACCAGCTTTCTGCTGCACAGTGATTCCAGTACCTCGGGGCGGTAGCCGTTGGAGTCCAGCTTTACCAGATAGCCCAGTTCCTTTACACGGGAAAGAAAGATGTCCAGATCGGGCTGAAGCGTGGGCTCGCCTCCGGTTACACAGATTCCGGTAAGTATTCCCTGCCGCTTTCTGAGCACATGGAAAATTTCTTCTTCAGGAATCTGCGGCAGCTGTCCCGCATGCAGGACCAGATCACCATTCTGGCAAAATGGGCAGCAGAAGTTGCAGCCTCCGGTGAAAACAGTACAGGCTACGTGGCCGGGATAGTCTAAAAGGGTAGTTTTATTGAATCCGTTAATTTGCATTTTTTCCTCTTTCCTGCTATGATTTATCTGCAAGTCGTTTTGGGTCTTAGTCACTTTTATTATAGACCTCCCGGAGGCGCCATACAAGAAGAAAGGACATAACTGTTCGTCCCTTCACAGTTATTGTCAAAATCCATCCTAAATCGCCTTCGGCGATGGATTTTGGCACTCCTGAATCATTTTCTTACGGTCAGTACAGCAAGTGTGCTGACCTGGTTGAATAGTTACGAAAGGACTTCCATTCTATGACCGAGCAGGAAAAATATATGAAGGCGGCAATGACACAGGCAAAAAAGGCTTATGCCTTAGGAGAAGTCCCCATCGGCTGCGTTATTGTCCATGAAGGAAAAATAATAGGAAGAGGCTACAATCGCCGCAATACTGACAAAAATACACTTGCGCATGCGGAAATAACCGCCATTAACAAGGCCAGCAGGAAAATCGGGGACTGGAGGCTGGAGGACTGTACCTTGTATGTGACACTGGAGCCGTGTCAGATGTGCTCAGGCGCTATCGTACAGGCCCGGATTCCGGAGGTCGTGATCGGCTGTATGAACCCCAAGGCGGGCTGCGCCGGATCTATATTGAATATTCTGGAAAATGATTCGTTTAACCATCAGGTAAAGGTCACCAGAGGGGTGCTGGAGCAGCAATGCAGTGATATGCTGACGCAGTTTTTTAAAGAGCTCCGGGTCCGTGTGAAGGAGGAGCGTAAAGCGCGTAAGCTGCTTGCGGCGCAGGAGGAGAATAAGGAACATGGAGGAAACGTTTATGATGAATGAAGAATTTCTTACACTGACTATTGGGAAACAGAAGAACATTGCCCTGATTGCCCATGACAGCAAGAAGCCGGAGCTTATTTCCTGGTGTGAGGAGCATAAGGATGTGCTGAAGAACCATTTCCTGTGCGGGACAGGGACGACGGCCAGGATGATTACCGATAAGACCGGGCTTCCTGTGAAAGGATACAACAGCGGCCCGTTGGGCGGGGATCAGCAGATTGGCGCGAGAATCGTTGAGGGACGGATTGATTTTGTGATATTCTTTTCCGATCCTCTTACGGCGCAGCCCCATGATCCGGATGTGAAGGCTCTTTTGAGAATCGCGCAGGTATATGATATTCCTATTGCCAACAACAGGGCGACGGCGGATTTCATGATTACCAGTTCGTTGATGGATCAGGAATATGATCACCAGGTGGTAAATTTCCGGAGGAACATTGAACACCGGGCGAATACGTTGTAGGAAGCCGGGATGGGAGATTTCCGCTGTATCCTTTAAATATATAGTTATTCTGGAATATGATTATTCAGGACATCTTCTTGAATGGCTTTGCCATTCAAGAAGCATCGGATGTTCATCCGATGCGAATATAGGTGCAAAAACGGTTTTATAAGCAAGCTTAACGCCCGCTTTTGCACCTATATTCCCGCCGGCCTGGACTGTTTATAAGTATTATGATTTCAGTTTACGATAGGCTCTGGGCGACATGCCCAGGGCCTTTTTGAATATGTCGGAAAAATAAGCGGAGGAATGGAAGCCGCAGGCATAGCTGATTTCCGTAATGCTTTTATTTGTATTTTCCAGAAGGCTGCAGGCCTGGAGGATGCGGATGCCATTTAGATGGTCCATAACGGTGCTCTTGGTGGCGGCGCGGAACAGGCGGCAGAGATGGTATTTTGTGATGTAAAAATGATCCGCGATGTCATCCAGGGATCGGATGGTGCTGTAATTTTGATTGATATAGGTGATAAGCTCGGCAATGAGGGGCGCGCTGGCTTTTTCCGTTTCTTCTTCTGCTCCTGCGGCCTGGCGGTAGGTTTGGGTAAGCAGGGAAAGGATTCTGACGAAGGCTGGGTAGGTGCTGTCAAAATCCTTTTTTGCCGAAAAGCTACGGATTTGGAACAGGAGCTGTATGGTCTCCTCGTAATGCTCCTGGGGAAGGCTGAGGTGACCTGTCTGGAAGCATGTCAGGAGAAGGGAACGGCTTTTTTCCGTGAAATACCGGTTCAGATAGCGTTCGTCAAAATACATGAGTGTTCTTTCATTGCCTGCCCGGCCGAGGGATTTGTGCATGCAGTAGGGCGTGATGAGAGAAACATCATGTTTTTTCAGGGTGCAGGCGTTATCCAGGGTGATCAGTGTGTATTCCCCTTCCTGCAAAAGGAGCAGTTCGTAGGCGTTATGGTAGTGAAATCGGCCCATGTCATAGTCCTGGGTGTGTTTTGTGTATTCTATCTGGATCATTTTTTCCGGGGTATAGAGGTTGTTGTTCATGGGGGCTCCTTTGTGGCGCATGGCAGCGGGACCTGCATGCGGATGGATGGTACAGTTTTGATTCGTCAGAATCCATCCGGAATTTTGCTACGGCGTCATTTGGTCAATATTTCTAAAATATTATAAATAAAATTCCCGTAATAAGCAATATAACAAAAGAAAAATAAGATTAATTGACTTATGATAATAAAGAAAATGGCGGCGGTCCAGTGCTCTGGGCTGTTGCAGAAAACGGGTCTTTTAGGAAAACAGGACTGGGAATAGAAAAAACGGAGGTATTTTCATGTTTAGCAGGGAATTTTCTTTTGCAGAGGGCGGAGAAGGCATCAGGCTGTCTGCCGGGGATTATTATGATGAGAGTAAGGGATACGGATTCCTGGGATTGGAAGCTCAGGAGAGGGCGGCGGACAGGTTTACCGGGACGGGCGGATGGAATCCGCGGGAGACGTATTGCCCTGGGGACGGAGAAGAAACCGGGCTGTGGCAGGATGGTGCGGACGGCGTGGAAGTGAAGGCGGGATTTCCTTTGCGGTTCCGGGCGGCGGTGCCGGGGAACGGAAGCTATGCGGTGACGGTGACCATCAGGGGCGGAAGAGAAGGCGCGCAGGGGCTGATGCTGTATACGGGCAGGAGGAACCTGATAAAAAGGGATATTGTTATCCGGCCGGGAGAGGTGTTTTCCTGCCGGTTTTATGTCCGGGTTTGTGAATATATCCCGGTGGTGGGAGAAGGGGCAAAGGAGGACAACTCGGTATATGTGACGGTGCTGGGCGCAGGGAAAAGCAGCGCCAGGATCAGCGGGCTGAAAATAGAGGATGCCCAGGCTCCTACCGTGTTTATCGCGGGAGATTCCCTGGTTGCGGATTATGATGGGCTGTATCCCTATAATCCGATTATCAACGGGGGCAGCTGGGGACAGAATCTGCCTCAGTATTTTGACGGCGTGGCTTTCAGCAATCAGGCGCATGGTGGGTTGACAACCAATTGCTTCCGGGATGACGGGCACTGGGATATTGTATGTAAAAATATCAGGCCCGGAGATATTTTTCTGATGGAATTCGGCCATAACGATCAGAAGAGACGGTATTTGAAGGCATTTGACCAGTATGCGGCGAATTTACGCAGATACGTCCGCCAAATCAGGGAAAAGGGAGCGTACCCCATGATCGTGACCTCTCTTTCCAGGATTCCGGGAAAAAATGAGGATGGGTATTTTGATTTGCTGGAGGATTATGCGCTAAGCTGCCTCAGAGTAGGGAGAGAGCTGCATGTGCCGGTAATCGATCTGCATGCCTGCAGCTTCCGGACTCTGTGCGATATGGGGCCGGAGATCACTCCTGATTATTTTATGGATACAACCCATACCAATGATTACGGCGCTTTGCTTACGGCCGGATTTATTGCAGAGGAAATTGTGAGGCTGCATGCGGAACCGCTGTGCGGCATGAGAAATGATTTTGCCGGTAAACCCTGGAAGCCGGACGTATCGCTGCGTCCTGCGGATACGGTGTCCAGCGCCCAAAAGGAGGAAAGGCCCATTCTTCCCACGGATTTGCCCAAGCTGCCTTATGCGGACTGTAAGGGGATTCCCCAGGAGGGCATACTGAAAAAGGCGATGGTAAAGGGGCTGCTGGATCCCTGCATCCTGTTTTTCCATCCTTTTGATGAGATTCCCAGGGGACAGTTTCTGTATTTGTTTTTCAAGGCCGCGCCCATGCCGGTAAAGCGGGGATATCAGGGAAGATTCTGTGATATCTACAGGTATGAATTTGATGCACAAAATGTGCAGACGGCGCTGGATGCAGGACTGGTGGATGAAACGACGACACCGGAGGACCGGTTCCGGCCGGATGATGGACTGACCTGCGGAGAGCTGGCGGAATTCATGGTAAGAAGCCTGCAGCCGGAAGGAAAAAGGGGGGTGGATATGCAGACCTGTGAGCAGGAGGCGAAACGGCTGGGACTGTTATGGGATGGTTATGAAAGAAATGCGGCAGTGAACCGTGCGGACTGTACTGCGGCGTTAGTGCGTATGATGGAAATCAGGGAAAAGGAGAATTGAGAAAAAATGCCAAGAACAGAGTACAAACTCATGGAAGGATGGGAATTTACACTGGATGCTGACGGGAAGAAGGGCTATCGGCCAGTAACCCTGCCCCACGACTGGGCCATAAGCGCGCCGTTTTGCCGGGATATGGATCAGGGGGAGGCTCAGGGCTTCCGGGATCGTTTCGGAATCGGCTGGTACCGCAGAAGCCTTCGGCTGGAGGGAAAAAAGGAAGGCTATTGCTACTATCTGGATTTCGGCGGTATTTTTGAAAACAGCACCATATGGGTGAATGAAAGGGAAGCGGGCGGCTGGAAGTATGGCTACAGTTCCTTCCGGCTGGATATAACACAGTTCCTGAAAACCGGGGAAAACAGTATTGTCATCCGGGTGGATAATACGGCCAGCCCTGCGGACCGCTGGTACAGCGGGGCTGGAATTTACCGTACCGTGAAGCTGCTGGAGACGGAGGCCGCCCATCTGGAGGAACGGGAAATTGTGGTACATACCGAGCTTGAAGGGGACAGCGCTGTGGTACGCGTGACAGCAGGCGTGGACGCAAGGGTAAGAGGCAGCCTTTCCCTGGCGGGCGTGTGCGGCGATGCGCAGAATAACAGATGCCCTGATGCGGAGAATATGGCAGAAGGCATTCTTGCGGAAGATATTATTGCCGAGGGTGAAAACGGATTACTGGAATTTCATGTAAAAAATGCAAGCCTGTGGTCTGCCGAAGAACCGAATCTGTATACGCTTACCTTGTCCTTAATGGATGGTGAGAGGGCGGCGGACACGGTTTCCATGCGTATCGGGCTGCGGAAAATAGAGCTGCTTCCGGGAAAAGGGATGTTTGTCAACGGGGAAAAGGTGATTCTCAAGGGCGTATGCCTGCATCAGGAAGCGGGAAGCGCAGGGATAGCGGCGAAGAAGGAGATTTGGAGGGAAAGGCTTCTTTTGTTAAAGGAGATGGGCTGTAATTCCATCCGCGCCGCCCACCATACCCATTCCGTGGAGTTCCTGGATCTGTGTGATGAACTGGGCTTTTATGTGTATGAGGAATGCTTTGACAAGTGGACCGGCGGCTTGTATGGCCGGTATTTTGAAACAGAGTGGAAAAAAGATGTGGAAGCCATGGTGAAGCGCGACCGCAACCGCGCCTGTATTTTTATCTGGGGCGTGGGAAACGAGGTGGAAAACCAGGGGCAGCCATCCATGCTGGCTATTTTGAAAATGCTGAAGGATTATGTGCTTACCATGGATGCGACAAGGCCGGTAACCTACGCCATGAACCCGCATTTTAAACGGGAAAGCAATGTGGATCTGTCGCAAATCAAGGATATCCAGAAATTTGTGGATGAAGCGGACGATACGGAAATTTACGATGTCAGAGAAAGAGTGGAACGGATTTGCAGGATCGGGGAGATTGTTGATGTGATTTCCTGTAATTATCAGGAGCAGTGGTACCCCATGATCCATGAGGCTATGCCTGACAAACTGATTCTGGGAACGGAAATCTACCAGTTTTTCAAGGGGCATCCGGAGCAGATGCAGAATTTTACCAATGAAAATCCTTCCCTGGTGCCTTTTGCCGCGGATTATGTAATCGGCGGGATGATCTGGACGGGGATTGATTATCTGGGAGAATCCATGGGATATCCGGCGAAGGGCTGGAGCGGGGCAATGATCCGCACCAATCTTGTGAAAAAGCCGGGATTTTATCTATTGAAGAGCTATTGGAATGAGGAACCGATGGTGCATTTTTCCGTGATGGATTATTCCCTTGAGGACGAAGGGGTCAAGGAGCATTGGGATATGCCGATTTATGCGGACCACTGGCATTTTCCGCAGTTCCATAAAACAGTGATCCCCTATATGATAGCGAGCAATTGTGAGGAAGTGGCGCTGTACCTGAACGGGAAAAGATTTTTCCTGCCCCGTCCGGCAGACTGCCCGAACCGGATGATTACCGGCTTCCTTCCTTATCAGCCGGGCTGTGTAAAGGCGGTGGGTTATAAAAACGGGGAAGAGGTGTGCTGTCATGTTCTCAAAACTCCCGGGCCTGCCGTGAGGCTTTCGTTTACCCGGGAAGAGATAAAGGCGCCTGCCGAGAGAGGCTATGAAATGCTGCTTACCGTAAGGGCGGAGGACGAGGAGGGAAATCCTTATTTCCGGGAAAGCTCCAGGGTGCGTTTCCAGATTGAGGGAGACGGGGAAATCCTGTCTGTGGACAACGGGAACCTGATGACCAATGAGCCGTATCAGGCTGATTTTATCCATATGTACCATGGCTGTGCAAGTGTGAGAATCCGTTTGGGCGGCAGCGCGGGACGTATTGTGGTTTCGGCCTGTGCGGAAGAAATGTATCCGGGGAAAACTGTGCTTACGGTGGAATAGTAAGGTTGCAGAATATGACCCATCCCATATGGGGAGGGATCGGACAGATCTCTGACAGGTGGGGCCGAATTATAAAGCAGTATCTGGCCGGGGATAGAAAATAAAAATCAGGGAGAAGACAGAATGAGATATGAAGATGAGCAGTTAAAGCTGTTTTGTCCGGAGGAGACGCGGACGGCGGACAGTGCGGCTATCCTCTGGAACAAGGTAAAAGGCGCGCGGCAGTACCGGGTTTTTCTGGATGGTGCGGAGGTTGGAAGGACGGAGCATACGGACTTCACACTGCGGGGGCTTAAAAGCGGCAGGGGCTATGAGATAGAAGCAGCGGCGGAGGATGAGAACGGGAGGCTGGCCCAAGATACGCTCCATATTGCCCTGCAGGAAAAGGGAGAGGAGCTTACTATTACATCCTTTGGAGCTGTGGGAGACGGCCGGACCGTAAACACTTCTTTCATCCAGAAAGCGATAGATGCTTGTCCGGCCGGGGGAACGGTGCGGATTCCGGCGGGAACCTTTGTGACGGGCGCGCTGTTTTTAAAGAGTGATATGACGCTTTTTCTGGAGGAAGGAAGCCGCCTGCTGGGAAGCGGATGCCTGGAGGATTTTCCGCTTAAGAAATATCGGTTTGAGGGGCTGGAAACCATGTGCTATGCCAGCCTGATCAATACGAAGGAGACAGAGAACGGAAGGCTGCATAATATCCGGATTATGGGAAAAGGATGTGTGGATGCCAACGGAAGCATACTGCGCAGGCAGGAGCTGGCGGAAGGAAAGGGAAAGCCCGGGCGTGCGGTCTGCCTGCGGAATGTTGACGGCGTGTATCTGGAAGGGATTACGGTAAGACAGTCACCCGCCTGGTGTGTGCACCTGATTTACTGCAGCCATGTAAGCCTTAACGGCGTGAGTATTTTTACCAAGTTCGATGAAAACGGCAGGCGGTATGAGGGGATCGCAAACGGCGACGGCCTGGATCCGGACTCCTGCAGCTATGTAAATGTGTTCGGCTGTACCATCGGCAGCCAGGATGACTGCATTGCGGTCAAATCAGGCAGAAACGAGGAAGGAAGGCTTGTGGGAATCGCATCGGAGCATATCCGGGTTACGAACTGTACCTTTACCAGCGGCTTCGGCGTGGCGATGGGAAGCGAAATGTCGGGCGGCGTCCGGGACTGTTTGGTGCAGGATTGTGTTTTCAATGATGTTTACAGTATCGGAAGCATTAAAACGCCCCGGGGCAGAGGCAGCGTGGTGGAAAATATTGTATATGAAAACCTGCGGCATCAGAATTTAAGCCATGAGCATCAGGACTGCAAATGGTTCCGCGGAGCCATATATGTGGATGAATTTTACAGTCATGATACCTTTGATACGGAGCATCCGGAACCTGTGGACGAGGGAACCTCCGTGATCCGGAACATTCTTTTTAAAAATATTTCCGTGGAAACGGTAACAGGAAATGCGATCTATCTGGCCGGGCTGCCGGAGATGCCCCTGGAAAATATCTGTCTGGAAAATGTGACAGCGAAAGGACGATATGGGATGAAGGCCGCCAATATAAAAGGGCTTTGCATGAAAAATGTGACTGTGACAGCGCAGGAGGGTGAGCCTTATGAGTATCACCGTGTGGAACCGGAATGATCCGGAAGGAGTGAAAACCGGCAGAGCCGGATTTGTATGCGCGCTTCTGATGCGCGGAGAGGAGTAATATGAGGAATATTTATATCTGTTTTCCGGAGGGAAAGCATAAGGTACTGACCATGAGCTTTGACGACGGCCGTGTGGAGGACAGACAGCTGGTGGATATGTTTAACCGCTACGGCATCCGGGGGACTTTTCATGTAAATTCGGGGATTGCGGCAGAAACAAGAGTTCCCGTTTCGGAATATCGGGAGCTGTACCGGGGGCATGAGGTGTCCTGCCATACCTGCACCCATCCGACAATTGCCAGATGCCCCATGGAGCAGGTGGTTGAGCAGATCCTGGAGGATCGCAGAAGCCTGGAGGCCGCGGTGGGATATCCGGTGAGGGGTCTTTCTTATCCCAACGGTTCTTTTTCGGATGAGATCGTGAAGGCCCTGCCAGCCCTGGGGATCCGCTACTCCAGGACGGTGGAGGAAACGGGAGCTTTTGCCATGCCGGAGGATTTCCTGCGGTGGAAGGCTACCTGCCATTACAACCACAATCTGTTGGAGCTGGGAAAGGAATTTGTGTCTTTACATAAGACCCAATATCTGTATATGATGTATGTGTGGGGACACAGCTATGAATTTAATATTTACGGCAATTGGGATGTGATGGAGGAGTTCTGCAGGAACTGCGGCGGCAGGGATGATATCTGGTATGCCACCAATATTGAAATTGTGGACTATATGGAGGCGGCGGGACGGCTGCAGTTTGGCGCTGCCGGGAATATGGTGTACAATCCTTCCGCCGCATCCGTCTGGATTGAAGTGAATGGGGAGAAAAAAGAAATTCAGGGCGGTACCCTGCTAGAATTTTAACATCAGGATATTGTGGATAAAGGGGGAAAATAAATAAGCCATGGGGGATAAGTATACGGAAATCAATTCCAGGACCTGGGATGTCTGGGCAGAGAATGGCTGTGACTGGTCACTGCCTGTCACCCATGAGGAATTTGAAGCGGTTACGGAAGAAAACTGGGGCGTGTATCTGACGCCGTGCATTACGGCGCCGCATGAGTGGTTTGGTGAGCTTAAGGGAAAGAAGCTGCTGGGGCTTGCCAGCGGAGGCGGACAGCAGATGCCCATCTTTACCAGGCTGGGGGCGGAATGCACCATACTGGATTATTCGGACAGACAGCTGGAGGCCGAAAGAAAGGTGGCGCGCAGGGAAGGATATGCTATTTCCGTTATCAAAGGGGATATGACGCAGCGCCTTCCTTTTGAGGATGGGAGCTTTGATATTATTTTCCATCCGGTATCCAATTGCTACGTGGAGGATGTTTATCACGTATGGAACGAATGCTTCCGGGTGCTGAAAAGCGGCGGTGTTCTCCTGGCCGGTTTTGACAACGGGCTGAATTTCCTGTTTGAGGATGACAATCCGCTGCTTGTTGTGAATCCTCTGCCCTTTAATCCACTGAAAATGCCACGGGAGAGGTATGAGAGGATGGCGCAAAATTATGAAGGCATCCAGTTCAGCCACAGCATGGAGGAGCAGCTGGGCGGCCAGCTGAAGGCCGGTTTCCGGCTTACGGATCTGTATGAGGACAAAGATCGGGAGAACGGGATGGAAATCAGGAAATTTGCGCCGCAGTATATGGCGGCAAGGGCGGTTAAGCCTTGAAAAAAAGGACAGGAAGGCCTGTTCCGGGTGCGGCATTATCTGAATGATGCGCTGCGCAGCGGAGGCGGCCATATCGGTTACGGAATACGGGACAAATACAGAGGCAGGGGCTATGCGACAAAGGGCCTGGCGCTGACAATTGAAAAAGCCCGGGATCTGGTGGCAGAGGATGAGCTTTATCTGTCCGTGCACAAGGACAATCCGGCCTCCCTGCGTGTGCAGGAAAAAAACGGCGCATACATCCATCATTCGGATGAAAAAGAATATTATACGAGAATTCCGCTGGAAAAAACGCTGGAAAAAAGCACAAAGGATTGACAAAGCGTTAAAAAAAAAGTATACTAATTAAACCGTGCAGCCGGGGGATTAGCGGTCTCCTGTACCTGAAATCCGCTATAGCAGGGGTGATGTCCGGCCGAGGGCTTGTGCCTGTGTGGCTGCCCTTTATAAGTGGCGTTGAAGTTTGGGTCTTACGCAACGGATGTCTGCGAACCGTGTCAGGTTGGGAACAAAGCAGCACTAAGCAGAATTTTCCGTGTGCCGTGAGGGTGCCTGGCGGAGTTAACTGTAAAGGTAACGCATATGGGTTTGTGTTCGAAGCAGGACGCACGGTCTTTGATTTATATTCTGAATGATTTTTGAAAATGGAAGGTGTTGGATTATTTCATGAAAATGATAAGGTCCGGCACTTTTTTTGATACGGTACTCGGGGCTATCACGCGGGCAGGTTGTGCCTTCAGGAGAAAGGAGCGGATATGAGGCTGTTTCATGTAAGTGAGGAGAGCGGTATCAGGGTTTTTGAACCGCGGATACCTTTAAAGGAATATTCTCTCCTGCAGTGTCCCTGTATTTCCGGAGGTTCGGTGAGGGGAAAGAAATATAGACAAATTCCACAGAAAAAAATAATGGAAATTGAACAAAAATCAGGAATTCTATAAGGAGGCTATTGACAGTCCTGGTGAAATGAAATATGATTAATATATGCAAACGATTGCATGAATAATAATATTTCATTAATGCAAAAATAATATTTTTTTTGCCAATTAATGCAAACGTTTGCATTAATGAGAGGAGTACATATGAGTGTAACAATTAAAGACATTGCCGGAAAGGTCGGAGTTGCACCTTCTACGGTATCAAGGGTGGTCAATGGGAGTGCGTCTATTTCGGAGGAAACGAAAAGTAGAATTCTTCAGGCCATGGAAGAGATGAATTATCATCCCAACAGCCTGGCCAGGAATCTGGTCAATGGGTACTCCCATTGTATTGGATTAATTATGGACGCCAGGGATGATATTACTTTTTCCAATACTTTTTTTAACAGAAGTGTGTATGCCATTGATAAGGCAGCACAGACGAATGGATATAATCTTCTGATTGCTAATGACGATAACAGCAAAGGAGCGTCACCTGTGGAGAAACTGGTTCTGGAAAGAAAGGTGGACGGACTGATTCTTCCGTCCAATTGTGTCCGTACCGGCCTGGTGGAAATGCTTGTAAAAAACGGCTGCCCGTTTGTTGTACTGGGAGAACCATCCGTTATGAAAACGGAAGCCTGCTGGGTGGATGCCAATAATGAAGAAGGTGCCAGGATGGCGGTGCTTCACCTGGCGGAGGAAGGATTTCAGAGAATTGCATTCCTGATAGAAAACAGGAAAACCGTTTTCTCGGAAAAACGGATTGCAGGGTATCTGGAAGGACTGGAGGCAGCGGGCCTGTCCTGCGGTCAGGCGTATATCAGGGAGTGCGGGCTTCCTGAGAATGCGGAGACGACAGCTGGGGAGACATTGGAGGAGCGTGAGGCTCCGGATGCATTTTTGTGTTCCAATAATGTAATTGCCTATTATACACTTCAGGCATTGAAGAAAAGGGGGCTCCGGATTCCCGAGGACATAGGAATTGTGACCTTTGACAACCATCCCTTTGCACAATATATGGATCCGCCTTTGACAGCTGTGGATGTGGATACCTTCGGGCTTGGTGAACAGGCGGCGTTTCAGTTGATTCAAAAAATAAAAAGAGCTGTTAGCGGCAGTCAGCATACACTGATTTCCACCAGGTTGCTGATTCGCAGATCATCGCAGAAAGGGGGAAGTAAATGAACAGGGGAGCAATTGTACATTCCGGCATTCTACCAGATGTTTATCCCGAAAACCGCAGGCTGCTGAGCTTCCGCCTGCGGACGGGGCGGGAGGATGCTGCGGAATGTGTTCTGGTTATCTACTCCAGGACCACGCCGGATAGAATACGGAAGTTCCGTATGCAGTGCGCTCTTCGGGATGGGGAAGCGGATTATTATTCGGTGGAGGTGCCCTTCTCCAAGGTCGCCCGGTACCAAAAATATTATTTTGAGATAAAGGGAAGGGATGGAGAGCATCTGTACCTGACCACCTGGGGGCTTCAGGAAAAAACACCGGAGGATGGCTTTTTTGAATTCCTTTATGCAAACGGTAAGGACTGCCTGAGGATTCCCGAATGGGCTCCAGGGCAGGTGTATTATCAGATTTTTCCGGATCGGTTCCGCAATGGCTGCACTGAAAATGATCCGCCGGACTGTGCAGCATGGGGGAGTGTACCGGACAGAGAGCATTTTATGGGAGGAGACCTGCAGGGAATCCTGGAAAAATTGGACTATCTGGCGGCACTTGGCATACAGTGCCTGTATCTGACACCCATATTTAAAGGCGATTTTAATCATAAATATGCAACCACAGATTATTTTGAAATCGATCCCTGCTTTGGAAGTAAGGAGGAGTTCACCAGCCTGGTAGAGGGCTGTCATGAAAGAGGCATCAGAATCCTTTTAGATGGCGTATTTAATCACTGCGGGACGCATTTTGCGCCTTTCATGGATCTGCTGGAGAAACAGGAGGAATCCTCTTATAAGGATTGGTTTTTTGTAACGGAATATCCGGTGCGGCTTTCTCATCATAGCTATGAATGTGTAGGGGCATATAAATGGATGCCGAAGCTGAATACGGCAAATTGTGAAGTGAGAAAATTTATCCTGGAGGTTATGGATTACTGGCTGGGGAATTTTCACATAGACGGCTGGCGGCTGGATGTGGCGGATGAGGTGGACGGCAGTGTATGGACGGAGGTACGGACCGTTCTGAAGGAAAAATATCCCGATTGTCTGCTGCTTGGAGAAACCTGGGGAAGCGGCAGAACGCTGATGCAGGGAAATCGGATGGACAGCATCATGAATTACATATTCCGGGACAGTGTAAGGGATTTCTTTGCCAGGGAAAGCATTGACGCATTACAGCTGGACTGCCGCCTGAACCATATGCTGTCCGCATACTCGATGGAACAGCAGCAGGCGCTTTATAATCCGCTGGACAGTCATGATACGGAACGCTTCCTCTATCAATGCCGTGAAGATAAACGGAAGCTGAAGCTGGCCGCTGCGTTTCAGTTTGTATTTCCCGGGGCTCCGGCCATTTATTATGGAGATGAAATCGGTTTGACAGGAGCTAACGATCCGGACTGCAGAGGTGCTTTTTGCTGGGAAAAGGAAAAGCAGGATGAGGATCTATATGACTGGTATAGCAGGCTGATTAGGCTTCGAAGAGAAGAAAAGGCGCTATGCAGGGGCAGTTTTACGGCAGTGCTTTGTGACGGAAGGATGTATGGGTTTTCCAGGATGTGTGAAGAGGACGAGCTTTATGTGCTGCTGAATGCGGAGAACACGGAGTCAGAAGCGGTGCTGCCGGTGCTAAGGCCGGGAACCTATACCATTCTTTTTTCCGGGACAGAGGATGCAGAGAAAATGGAAATCACAGCAGAGTGGGCGGATGGGATCCATAAGCAAGGTGTAAACGCTGACAGGATGGACTGTCAGGGCAGAATCAGACTTACTGCCGGGGCATGGTCCATTTTAGTCATAAAAAAGAAAAAGGAGCTTCCTGTATAATTCAAATATAGGGAATTCCGAGAAAGAGGGTTGAGAAAAAAATACCTCAGAGTAAAATAAGATTACTGACTTTGCGGGTTAGTAAAAAATCTTATTAAAACAGTGAGGTATCTAAAATGAATTGTAACACACAAAACGCAAAAATTGCATCTATAACTGAAAAAACTTTGATCGTTGGTATTGATGTTGGAAGTGAAACTCATTTTGCCAGAGCATTTGACTGGCGGAATTACGAGTACACAAAGAAACCACTAGAATTCAGTAATACTGAGGCTGGGTTCCTGACCTTCAAAGCATGGGTGGAAGATATCGCAGAAAAACAAGGCAAAACCGCTGTGATCCCCGGCATGGAGCCGACCGGACACTACTGGTTTGCACTGGGGAAATTCCTGCAGGACAATGGGATGAAGCCGGTACATGTGAATCCACATCATGTTAAGAAGTCGAAGGAACTGGACGACAACAATCCCAACAAGAATGACCGCAAGGATCCAAAGACGATCGCGGCTCTGGTCAATGAAGGACGCTTTTCCTATCCCTACATACCAACCGGTATCTATGCGGAGATCAGGAGCCTGTCAAACCTTCGTTTCCAGACGCAGGAGGAGCTTACGCGGATCAAGAACCGGATCGCCAGATGGTTTGCTATCTACTTCCCTGAATATAAAGACGTTTATGGGGATTTGAAGGCAGTCAGTGGACGGATGGTATTGAAGGTGGCACCGTTGCCGGAAGACATTGGGAAACTTGGTGTGGAAGGTGTGAACCAAATATGGAGGAGCGCAAAGCTGAGAGGCGCCGGAATAAAGAGGGCAAAGACCCTGGTATCCGCAGCAGAGCATAGCGTTGGAAGCAAGGAAGCACCGGAAGCGGCACGGATGGAATTAAAAAATCTGCTGGATGACATGGATGTATATGTGTCAAGACTGGATGAGCTACTTGTGAACATAGAGGAAAAGCTGAAAGAGATTCCGTATGTGGATAAGCTGATGGAGATCAAGGGGATCGGTCTGGTAACGGTCAGTGGTTTCATTGCAGAGGTGGGAGACATTGGACGTTTTGATAATCCAAAACAGCTGCAGAAGTTAGCAGGATATGCAATCGTGGCAAATGATTCCGGGAAGCATAACGGCGAAAGCCGGATCAGCTACAGAGGCAGGAAGCGCCTGCGGTATGTATTGTATGAAGCAGCGATATCTCTTATCGGGAAGAATGCGGAGTTCAAGTCGATCCATGAATACTACCGGACACGCAAAGAAAATCCATTAAAAAAGATGCAGTCTGTAGTAGCAGTGGCATGTAAGATCCTAAGGGTATTTTACACAATACTGACAAAAGGTGTGGATTATGACCCGGTAAAGCTTCTAGGAGACATTAAGAGACCGCAGCTTCAGGTAGCATAGCAGACAGGAACCAAAACAAGTAATGCCCTGTCACGGTTGAACCCCACCTTTAACATTGCGTGTTAAAAGTTGAATTCAGCTGTGACAGGAAGGCTGAAAGGTATGAGGAACGAGTCGGGAAAACGTCCACCGGAAGGTGCCGTCAAGAAAGCATGCCCCAAAGGTCAGTAAGACTTAATACAAAGAATGAGCCAGTAGTCGGCAGGAATATTTTCCATAGGGCATGACCCTGTAAAGGAGCTAAGCTGACACCCTGGTTATGGACAGGCGGGACGAAGGAAGTTAGGACCCAGCAGAGATGCAGGTGATCCTGGTAGATACGGGAGGTTCGCTGCCGTAGATGGATGGGTATACACAAGGCCATGTAGAACGAAATACAATGACGTTTTACTTCGTGTACCCAAAACCCTCTATTTTCGTACCAGATACAGAGAAATGTCCATCCTCTTGGCTCATTTATCTGAGATATGAAATTAAAAATTTCTTGAAAAATAAGGAAAAAACACTTGACTAAATAGGGAGGAATGTATGATATCGTCAGCCTTTAGCCTTCGTGGATAGTAGTTTTCAAAATCAGCAAAGCGGTAAAAAGCTTGGGCTTCAGCATTATTTTCTGCTAACTCTTTTGCTTTTTTAAAAGCTTGCTCTTTGGGCAATCTCATAATATTCTGAAACGGCCTGCAGTTCGGGTGACAGTAGTTCACAATGTAAAGCTCATTAGTATTTATCATTCTTTTGTACCTCTCCTAATTATTAAAAGCTGTATGGATTTACAGTTTTCCAGTTGCGTTTCGATTGGCTTATACAGTTTTTGTCCGAGAAAATTATACCATATCCTTTGCTGATTTTTAATGGTCTCAGATATTGCACTTTGGTACAAGGATGCAAATGGCGGTTACAATAAATGATTTTTAGGATACACATGCAGAACTGGCAAATGAAGATTGAATTGTGCCTCTGTTTGAGTTACAAAAACAGATCCCTGTAATGAGCCTGCCATTACATAGAAGCGGCCACATCAGCCATCCTTGCCAACGATAAAAGGAATGACTGTGGTGTCCCTGGTATTTTACAGGCCTCACATGAAGTCCGGTAATACAAAAAATGAATAACACACCAGTTAAAATAGGCATTAGACAAAACCGATCCCCAATTTTATAATTATAATCAGTAACGGCAGACCATTTGTCATTGAGAGGAGATTTCATTATGAGTAATATTTTGGTTGCATACTTTTCGGCAAGCGGGGAAACGGCACGCCTGGCAGGGACACTGGCAGATGCTGTGGGCGGGGAGCTGTACGAAATTAAGCCGGCGCAGAAGTACAGTTCCGCAGATTTGGATTGGAACGATAAGAGAAGCAGAAGTACTATCGAAATGAAGGATAAAAAGGCAAGACCGGCGATTGATGGCTCTGCGGCTAATATTCAAAAGGCGGATGTTGTCATGCTCGGTTTTCCAATCTGGTGGTACGAGGCGCCCCGCATTATCCAAACCTTCCTGGAAAGCTATGATTTTTCAGGGAAAACAGTTGTTCCATTCTGTACCTCCGGTGGAAGCGGATTAGGCAATACCGTGGATATTTTGAAAGAGTCCTGCTGCGCGGAAACAAACTGGAAACCTGGCAGACGTTTCAGCCCGTATGCGGATAAGGCGGAGCTTAAAGCATGGACGGAGAGCCTTGGACTGTAACATGAGAAATACAGTAATACAATAACATAGTAGTACAGCAGGCAGAGGTAAGCGGGAGAACTGAAAAAGACTGCGCCCCCCTTCCCTGTTATGCCAAAATGAGACAATGCGCGGAGGCTTCTGCGCATTGTCTCATATTAGGAAATTCTAAGCTTTGGTTTGAGGATAGGAAAAGCTTCTCACTGCGCCAGCACCTGAGGGATATAGGCTCCGTACCCTTCCTCCTCCATCCGGGAGAGAGGTATGAAGCGCAGGGAGGCGCTGTTGATGCAGTATCTGAGGCCGCCGGATTCTGCGGGGCCGTCCTCAAACACATGTCCCAGGTGGGAATCACCGTCATGGCTGCGCACCTCAATGCGCTTCATGCCGTGGCTGTTATCTTCCTGCTGTGTTATGGCCTCCGGTTCCACAGGCTTCGTGAAGCTGGGCCAGCCGCAGCCGGAATCGAATTTGTCGGCGGAAGTAAAGAGCGGTTCCTCTGTGACGATATCCACATATAATCCCGGTTCGTCGCTGTCCCAATATTCTCCGGTGAAGGGCCTTTCCGTGGCGGCATTACGGGTCACCTCATATTGCAGCGGCGTCAGCTCTTCCCGCAGTTCTTTTTCAGGAATGCGGATTCCCACGGTGCCGTTATCGCGTACCGTCAAATCCTCCAGACTGGAAAAATCTATATGGCAATAGCCGCCCGGGTTCTTCTGCAGATAGTCCTGGTGGTAATCCTCGGCCGGATAGAAGTTTTCCAGCGGCGCAAGCTCTACTGCCAGCGGCTCGGAATAATCATTCTGTATTTCATTCATGACAGGCTGAATGGAAGAACGGTCCTTTTCCTGTGTATAAAAGATTCCGGTCCGGTACTGTGCGCCTCTGTCATTGCCCTGCCGGTTGACGCTGACGGGATCGATTATTTTAAAATACTGCCCGGTCAGTACGCGCAGGGAAACCACCGCCGGATCATACCGGACGCGCACCGTCTCCGCAAAGCCCGTGGTATTGGAGCAGACCTCTTCGTAGGTCGGCTGCTCAGTATTACCGTTGGCGTAGCCGGAAACCGCGTCATAGACACCCGGAATTCTTGAAAAATATTCTTCCACACCCCAGAAGCAGCCGCCTGCAAAATAGATTTCTTTTAAATTTTCCAGGTTTATTTCTGTTTTTTCCGTATTACTCTCTCCCATGGAAGATACCTCGCTTTCTGCCGTTAAGGCTGAATCTGCCTGCAAATTATCTGCTGTGCCTTTAAATACTGCGGAGCAGATAAAAAGAAACAATGAAAATAAGATAATAGATACAATAATTCGCTTTAGTTTCATAAAATCCCTCACTCCATACTGTAATAATAGCAGTTACAGTATGGAGTGTCAAGCAGCTTTTATCCATACTATTAATTTTATTCATAGTATCACCAGATTGGTGATTGTTTTATTCTGGAAAACGTGTATTATGGTTAAAAGTCAGGAGGGTTATGTATGAGAAATAAATCGGCGGTTTACATTTTACACCGGCTGGCCAGAATCCAGAATGACTATGCCTGGGGCTGCGGCGCTTACTACATGATTCCCCAGTTCCAGCACTGCTACGCCGGGATTATCGGCATTGCTGCCGCTGATTAAGAGCGTTTTACGGGAAGAGGAGAGGGATAAGATGGTAGAAGGTGAAAGCCGGCTGGAACAGCGGGCCGGTGCATTGGACAGCGCGGCATCCGGCATCCTCATGGGAGGAGCGTACCTGTTTGTAGTTTTTTGTGCGCTTCAGGGTTCTCTTTCCGCAGGGGCGGTGGTGCTTTTTGCCTCAAGTATACCGTTTTTCTGAAAGCCTGCTTTGTCACACTTGTCCTTCAGACTGCGCCCCGGTGAGAAAACAACGGCGGTGGGGATGAATGGCAGCGGAAAGACCATGCTGGTAAAACTGCTTTGCCGTCTGTATGATCCTTTTAAGGAAACCATACTGCTGAATGGGACGGATATCAGAGAATATATATATGAGGAATATATGCAGCAGTTTTCCGTGGTGTTCCAGGATTTTAAGCTTCTGGCGCTTCCATTGGGGGAAAATGTGGGCGCTGCGCTGGATCCCATATCTGAACATGAGATATACAGTGGGTTCCGCAGACTGATTGGTGAAAAAACCGCGGTTTTCATATCACACCGCCTTTCTTCCTGCCGCTTTTGCGATGACATTCTGGTTTTCCATGAAGGAATGCTCGTTCAGCGGGGAACGCATGAGGAACTGGTGAACGTGAAAAATGGAAAATATGCCGAGCTGTGGCAGGCGCAAGCCAGGTATTATGAGGATGGCGCGATGTCTGGGGAAGCAGGATAATCAAAGCCTTTTAATTTCTGCGGCTTCCTGGGGGCGGTGCTGCCGGCCTGAGCCATGCAATTGGGGCCGTTGTACTATTTATTAGTATGCGGCCCCTTTCTCATGCGAAAATTAATCGGATGGATTTTCTGATAGCCTGCTGGCAGGCATTTTTTATAAAATTGCGCGGTAAATAGTGGCAATAAAATTTGCTGCCTTTTTTCATCTGTTATTTACAAAGTTAATTTTCCTGAACCTGATTTTATATAACCCTTATTTCATGAAAATAAATTATTTATCTTTAATAAATGAATTTATAAATTAATAAAATTAATTATATAATTAAAAATATTAATATTTCCATTGACATATATGAATTATAAGTTTATATTGGGATTATGGAACGTGATGAAAAGCGAAAGGAGGAAGCGGCATTATGAAAAAGGTTATCAGCCGTTGTCCGGTGTGCAATAATGAGCTCACAGTGGCCCGTCTGAAATGCGAGTGCTGTGATACGGTAATTGAGAATAATTTCAGGCTCAGCAAATTTGATTATCTTTCAGACGAGGAGCTGTACTTTACGGAAACCTTTATCCGCTGCCGGGGGAATATCAAGGAAGTGGAGAAGGAGTTTGGAATTTCCTATCCCACGGTACGCTCCAAGCTGGATACTGTGATTAAGAAGCTTGGGTATGAAGCGGAGACGGACGCACAGACAGCGAAGAGGGATGAGATACTCAAGGCCCTGGAAAATGGGGAAATAACAGCTGAACAGGCTATCGCCCAGCTGAAATAGAAGAAATATAGAAAAAACAGAGTAACAGTACAGATTTGTCCGGACTGTTTCAAAAAAAGGAGATTGGCTATGGATGAGCAGTTAAGAATATTAAAAATGGTAGAAGAAGGAACGATTACGGCGGAACAGGGGGCAGAGCTGATGGCGGCCATGAACATAGAATTGCCCGCAAGGCAGACTGCCGTGGAAAAGAGCAGCTATGATAAAAAGTTGCTCCGCATTATTGTGGACAGTGTTACCGGCGATAAGGTGAATATTCAGTTCCCGGTGGGTGCGGTGAGGAAAATACTGAAAGCAACGGGTAAGCTTCCCATTCCGGAGCAGAACCTTCAGGGGGTGGATCTTGAGGCTGTCATGGAGGCGGTTTCCGAATGCCTGGATGAAGAGATTGAAGGAGACTTTGTTAATGTGGCGGCAGCGGACGGAACGACCGTAAGGATATTTATTGACAAATAGAAGGGGCGGATATGAGAATAAGGGTCAGGACAAAGGATATTCGCCTGTTCATTCCGATACCGGATGCCATGGTCGGATTTGCGACAAGGTTTATTCCGGAAAGGGCGTTCGAGGAAATGCGGGCCGGTACGCCGGAGCCTTACCGCAGCCTGGTTACGAAAGAAAATATCAGCATGCTGCTGGGAGAATGCCTGGAGGTAATAAAGGAAAATAAAGGGCTTGAGGTGATTCATGTGGAGGCGGCAGACGGGACGTTTGTGTCGATTAGGCTTTGACGGGGAACGCATGACTGCGCATACCGGACAGAACAATGGCAGCAACAGAAAAACGTTTTTGCTGTTGCTGCCATTGTTCTGTCCGGTTTTTGGTACGGGTCATTTTTCGTTATTCTGCGGTTTCGATTCCGTTGTTTTTGCTGGAAAAGCTTCCGGTATTGCTTTCATATTCTTCCTGTGCGGCAATACGCAGGCCGGTCAGTTTTCCGCATCCGTTTTCATCAGGCTGTTTATAATCCCTGACAGTATACAGGTCAATGGTGCCCTCTGCATCCCAGTTACTCAGATTGCTGCTGAACAATTTCTCGCTGTCTGCAGGCTTTGCATCAGAAGTTCGGCTGTCCCAAAACAGCCTCACCCGCTTTTCCTCATAAAAGAGGGCTTTTTTTGTTTCATCATATTTCAGTCCGAATGCTTCATATACGTCAAACATATTTGCGCTTTCCCCGGCGGAATATTTTGTGTGTCCGGGAATGTCCCTGGTATTAAATTCCGTGGGAGATAAGGCCTCCAGCCCGGATAACTCATAGGAATTCGCAAAATTTCCTCTGATCGCGCGGACATCCACAACGCCGCTTTCCTCATAATACCCGATTGCCTTTGTACTGAAATTTTTCGTGGGAACAGCGTCATTAAAACAGCGTACTAATTCACCGTTATAATATAATTTGCCGGTTTTTTCTTCAACCGTTAAGCCGAAGGGTTCATAAACGGCATATAATTCCGGATCCGCCAGGTTTTGGGTAAAGGCGCTTTCCACAGCGTTTTCCCCCGGATTTTTGTTGGAAGCAATTGCGGAGGTAGCAAACATACCGGCGGCTGTAAAAATGATCAGACAGGCCGAAATAATTGAAAATAAAGTGGTCCTTTTAGTCTTCATAATGGCGGTTATCCTTTCTTCAATCGAATTTTTACTGAAGCTGCTGCATAAGGGAGCCAGGCCGCTTTTCTTTTCCTCCATAGCAATCAGGACGCGTGCATAATTGGCTTTTGCATCCAGGCCGGTGTGCCTGATAACGGCCTCGTCGCAGGCCAGCTCGATATCCCGGCTGAAAAGTGAATACATAATCCAGACCGCCGGATTAAACCAGTGAATGCATAGCGCGGCGGTGGCGAACAGCTTTTTTACCGCATCAAAACGGCGGATATGCACAAATTCATGCAGAAGAATGTATTCCAGCTGTGGTATATTTTCCCAGTCGCTTTTTGCCGGCAACAGTATGACCGGATGTAACATTCCATAGGTAAGGGGAGCCGAAATCCTGTCTGACTGACGGATGGAAACGGTCCGCCTCAGCGTATGCTCCTTCAGCCATTTTTCCGTGAAATCGCTGCGGACAGGAAAAGATGCCTGAAATTCCATTCGGCAGTGCAGATAGGTTATTATAAAAAAGCCTGCGCAGAGTATGCTTCCCACACACCAGATTACGGCCCGGACAGAAATCAGGGGTGCCGTATCTGCAGGCAGCCATGGGGCAGCTGCTGTGGCGGCAGCGGGCAGCCTCTGTACGCCGGCAAAGACTCCGGCAGAGGCTGCGGGTTGATTTACCAGGGAATACACGCTGAATACGGATGGAATGGAAAAGGGGATAAGCAACCGGAAAAGAACGATTTCCCATAGGGTTAAAAAAGTCCTTTTGGGCAGTTTATGAATTGCCGCCGCCCGGAGAATTACAACTGCCAGGATAAGGACCGCTCCGGAAAAGCTCATTTGCAGCAGAGTCATGGTTAACTCCTTTCACAGTTCTCCCACAATCTGTTTCAGTTTTTCGATCTGCTCGGCGGAAAGCTTCTTCCTGCCCAGCAGGGCGGTAAACAATTTGTCGGCGGAACCGTCGTAAATTTTGTTGATCAGTTCATCGGTTTCAGCTTTCTGCACCTCCTCTTTGGGAATCAGTGCATGACACATGAAATTCGGCTCGGAGCGTTCTAGCGCCCCTTTTTTAATACATCTCTTTATCAGGGTGTAGGTGGTGTTCATGTTCCAGCCGACTTCCTTGCTGAGAACGTCGGAAATGTGTTTGGCTGTGGTATCGCCTTCCTTCCAGAGTACATCCATTACTTTTAATTCAGAGTCGAACAGTTTGATATCCATAGGTATCAGCTCCTTCCATAAGACTGCAGTAGTATATGTGTAATTTCACACTACTACAGTCGTGTGAGTTTGTCAATAGGGCAGAAGCTTAAACAAGGAGTGAACAGTAATAAAAATATAGTATTTATGGCGGTAATAGTTACCTTGCCATTCAGGGGGCATTATGATAACATAAAACACAACAGTAAAGACCTGGTTTATAAAACTTAATCTAAACAGGAGAATTGCCATACCTGGAAAGGAGTATGTGGAATATGGATAACAACAGGCGTTATTTTAATACCACAGGGGCATGTAATCCGCAGCTTCATTACATGGTTGATATTCAGGAACGTCTTGAAGAAATAAAGAATCTGGTAGATGCAGGCAAATATTTTACGATTAACAGAGCCAGACAATATGGGAAGACTACGACGATAAAGGCATTGTCAGAGTACCTGGAGAATGATTATGTGGTAGTTTCTCTTGATTTTCAGAGAATGAGCAATGCGGAATTTGCAGATGAATATATATTTTCAGCAGCCTTTGCAGCTTATTTTTTGAAAACTGTACGGAATAAACGTAATCCTGTACAGGGATTAAATAATGATATTTTAGATAAATTAAGCAGAATTGCCAATGAAAATTCTGCTTTTTCGCTTGGAAAATTGTTTACTGTTTTAAGTGAATTATGTGAAACGGCGGAAAAGCCGATAGTTTTAATTATTGATGAGGTAGACAGTGCGGCCAATAATCAGGTTTTTCTGGATTTTCTTGCACAGCTGCGCAGTTATTATCTTGACAGGGAGAACAGTCCTGCTTTTTGGTCCGTTATTCTTGCCGGAGTATATGATGTAAAAAATATAAGGAATAAGATTAGGGCAGATGAGGAGCATAAGGTAAACAGTCCGTGGAATATTGCCTCTGATTTCAGGGTGAACATGGGCTTTACTCCAGGTGGAATCAGGGGAATGCTGGAGGAGTATGAGGCGGATAATCATTCAGGAATGAATGTGGAAGAGATAGCCGGTTTGATTTTTGACTACACATCCGGTTATCCGTTTTTGGTTTCCAGACTTTGTAAGCTGATGGATGAGGAAGTGGCAGGCAGTGTGAGTTTCCCGGATAAAGCTGCTGCGTGGACGAAGGAGGGGTTCCTGGAGGCGGAAAAGCTTCTGCTTTCGGAAAAGAACACGTTGTTTGAGTCGTTAATGGGAAAACTGAATGATTATCCAAGCTTGAAGCGGAAATTATATTCAATTTTGTTTGGCGGTAAAAAGCTGGTTTATAATCCGGACGATCCGGCGGTTGATATTGCAGTGATGTTTGGTTTTGTGAAAAATGATGGTGGGACGCTGAGGATTGCAAACCGTATTTTTGAAACAAGGCTGTATAATTATCTCCTGACAACGGATGAAGCGCAGAACAGTGAACTGTTTATTTTTGCGTCCGATGATAAATCTCAGTTTGTACAAAATGGACATTTGAACATGGAACTGGTTTTAAAGAAATTTGTGGATCATTTTGACCAGATATACAGTGGGAGGGCGGAAGTTTTTGATGAGGAAGAGGGGCGCAGACGTTTTTTGTTGTATCTTCGTCCAATCATAAATGGAACCGGGAATTACTATATCGAACCGGAAACAAGAAACGCACGCCGTATGGATGTAGTGATCGATTATAAAGGAGAACAGTTTATCATTGAATTAAAGATATGGAGGGGCAATGCCTATCATGAACGAGGTGAGGAGCAGTTGGCAGACTATCTGGATTACTTCCACCTGAAGAAAGGTTATATGCTCAGTTTTAATTTCAATGGAAAGAAGGAAGTTGGTGTGAAAGAAATCCATATTGGAGACAGGGTTCTGATAGAGGCTGTAGTCTGATTTCAAAATGCGGCGAACAATATTATGCGGGGGTGAAGTTACATGGGGAATATTGTCAATGAATGGTACGAATCAAAGAAAAATGTAGACGAAATGGTACATTGGGAAAAACCAAAGCTAAAAAAATGGGAACTGGCTGTTACAAAGTTTTTCCCTGCTGAAGCAAAAATTTTAGATGTTGGCTGCGGGTTAGGCAGAGAAGCCTTTGTCCTGTCAGATATGGGATATAAGGTTACGGGAATTGACATTTCCCAGGAAGTTATTGATCAGGTCGTGCCGTTCTCTGTTCAAAAAGGGTATGATATTCCTTTTAGCGTGTATGATGGACATAAGTTACCTTTTGAAGCGGATTCTTTTGACGTCGTTATCATATGGGCGCAGACCTTTGGTTTACTATATGGCAATGAATACAAGCATGAATTCTTATTGGAATGTAAGCGTGTTTTAACAAACGGCGGATTATTGAGTTATTCAGCCCACGATTACCGGTTTTTAATGGAAAATTATAAAAACGTTATGAAAGGCCGTAAATTTTACCCCTACGCTGATACAGAGCTTTATTGGGAAACTTTTGAGCCTGATGAATTAATGGCTTTTGCAAAAGATGCCGGATATACCCTTATACTTTGTGAGAAAGGCGAAATATATATACCGGAGGATGGTACTATATTACATTGTTTGTGCAGAAAATGAGCATTTGCAGAAAATGAGCATTTTGCCAAATATGCCTTCTTGTTAAAAAACGATATAAAGAGTTTATCAAAAGGCAGAGAAATGATAGAAAAATTTACAGCTTGATGGTAAAATATATATAAGGAACCGACAAAATGGAACTTGTGAAAGGAAAACGCTAAAATGATAACAGATTCTTTCGACAATCAAACGGAGGCTATTATCGAGCCGCAGAGAAATGCAGGTATACCTTCAGTCGATGTGATGATTATCACATTTTCATATATCATCGAGGAATACATAAAGGAACATTTCAACTGCACGCAGATTGAGACGCTGTTCTCTGCTACGGGACTTACACCTGTTTATCAGATAGACTATAAGGGCAAAAAGATCGGATTCTACAAGACATATATAGGTGGTCCTGGTGCGGTAGGTCTTGTTGAGGAGGCTCTGTCGAAGGTTGATACGGATAAAATCATTATGTTCGGCGGCTCAGGCTGTCTTGATAAGGATATCGCAAGAGGGAAAATTGTGATTCCGACAGAGGCTTACCGTGACGAAGGAACCTCCTATCATTATGCTCCTGCCGCCGATTATATTACCCTCAAAAATTCCCATGTTGTAGCCGACTTTATGAAACAGGCAGGTATTCCGTATGTTCTTGGGAAAACATGGACTACCGATGCCATTTACCGCGAAACAAGAGGTAACTTTGAAAAGCGTAAACAAGACGGCTGTATCGCTGTGGAGATGGAATGTGCGTCTGTTCAGGCTGTGTGTGATTTCCGAGGTGTGGAGTTCTACAATTTTTTGAAAAGCGGCGACCTTTTAGATGCCCCCGAATGGGATCCGCGGTCTGAATTAGGCAATAACGGTTCACAACACGACCCTCGATATTTTATGATGGCACTTGACCTTGCCTGCTTTGTTTCTGATAAACCTATCCGCTGAAATATATTCTTTAAACACTGGTAAAGGCCTATAAAACGATTTTGGTCTGTAAAATAAATAAAAATTATACAAGATATAAAAATAACAGCAGCCCTGGCTGTTTTTCCATTGCCAGGGCTGCCGTTTCTTTTTCTATATTTTATATCTCTGCATGCCATGAAGTATACTTTCAGGCACCCGTAAACTTTTCTCAGCCGTCCCGCTGTCACCAAACCCTGTATTTCCCGCTCAGGGCCAGCAGTGCGAACAGATACAGGCAATTGTCATAATACCGTCTGTCACCTGTACGCAGCGGTGTATTCCAGAACTTCATAACACAATCCCTTGCATACTTTCCGTCTGAAGCCAGGGAAGCCTGGGCGTTAGTGGCAATGACTGCAACAGGGTGAAGCGCTTTTTTATCCACCGGAGTGCCGTCTATGAGAAACACGCCGTCCTGATTGTCCCGTGCCGTTTCATAATAAAAGGTCTGCAGCCTGTCCGCGTTTTCCTTCTCCCATGGATCGCAGGCAAACCACAGGTAGTCCAGGCCGATGTTGGCGATGGTGCGGTAGGCATCGCTGTAATACCAGTCATGGCGGTCTTTCTGTTCCGGCTGGCTCCTCACGGGAGTCCCGTCATATTCCGCGTATTCGGCGCACAGCCCGGTAACAGGGTGGCAGGCCTTCTTCAGATATTCCCGGCTTGCGGCGGCAGCCTGTTTCCAGAAAGGCCGATCCTCTTCCTCTGCCCAGAGTGCGAACAGCTCATAAAAATGGGGCAGGTGATAGGAAGGGTCTGAAAAATCGCATTCCGTAATGAATTTGATCAGATGGTTCTGCGGGTCCCACATAGGCTTTCCGGTGCCGGGCTGTTCCCCTTTATGTATACAGTCGTGGAGCAGCGTGCGCGCCTGGGCGGAATAATTGAAAATCCCTTCGCCGTCTCCCCAGCGGTGGGAAGCGAAGAAAAGCGCCATGGCAAAAAATTCTTCCCCGTCCGGCGCCGGGCCCCAGGCGTTTTTCGTGCCGTCAAGCGCGCAGGACCAGGCAAAATAGCCTTCATTCCGACTGCTGCCGTGGGGCGCGTTTTTCAGTGTCTCGGCATCCATATACATGTAGGTTTTCGTCCATTTCCAAATCCGGTCGAATTCCTCCTTTTTGTCGAGCTGTACGCACATCATCATTCCGTAGGACATGCCTTCCGTGCGTACATCGTTGTTGCCGGTGTCGGTAAGATAACCCATATCCGCACCAACTTCGTGGTAAATCCGTTCTTCCTCACTGCCGTAGAACATGGTCAGGAAAGAATCCCTGACCCTTTTCTCAATTTCCTCCTCCGGCAGTCCGCATTCAGCAAATACATTTCTGTAGATTCCTGTTTCAAATGCGCCCGACATAATAATTCCTCCTAGTTTTGCGGAGCAAAATGCAATTTCTTTAGAAATTTGTCCTCTGACGAGCAGAGGAATTTCCTCCTTGTTTTGCGGTAAAATGTGAGTCCATACTGTAAACTACAACATAAGCTATTTTACTCCTTTACGCCGCCGATGGTAAGCCCCGTAATAAAATATCTTTGTAAAAAGGGATACAGGCAGACAATGGGGAGCATGGTAAGTATGGTGGCTGCCGCACGTACCGAGGTAGGGGTTACAGCGCTTGCCGCTGTGGCGTTTTTCATGGATTCGGCGCTTGCCCCCTGGTTGGTTACGGAGGAGAGCAGCTTCATCAGCTCATACTGGAGGGTGGTGTACTGGTCGCTCATTCTGTTGTACAGCATGGCGTCGAACCAGGAGTTCCACTGGCCTACCGCCACAAACAGCGCGACAGTGGCGTATACCGGCTTGCACAGCGGTGAAACGATTTTTATGAAAATAGTCATGTAGCCTGCGCCGTCCAGCTGGGCGGATTCCTCCAGGCTGTCCGGAATTCCTGTCATGTAGGTTCGGATAACCAGCATGTTGAAAGCGCTGAGCATACCGGGCACGATATATACCCAGAAGCTGTTGGTCAGGTTCAGTCCCTTATAAAGCAGGAACACAGGAATCAGGCCGCCGTTAACATACATGGTAACCACCCAGAACAGGGAAAGCTGGCTTTTGAACAGGAAACGCTTCCGGCTGACGATGAAGGCTAGGAGAGCGTTGGAGGCCAGGGACGTCAGCGTACCGATAAAGGTACGGGCAACGGAAACAACGGCGCCGTTTATCAGGTTGTTTTTATGGATAACCGTTTTGTAATTCTGCAGGGTCCACTTCCTGGGGAACAGATAAATTCCGCCGCGCAGGGCATCGGTGCCGTCATTTAACGAGATTGCCAGAGTGTTCAGCACCGGATACAGGGTGATGACTACAAATGCGATCATAAACAGGGTATTGATTACGGTAAAAATCTTATCAGATACCGAGGTATTATATTTTACACTTTTGGATTCGTATTCTTTTAGTTTTGCCATTTTTTCCTTCACCCCCCTAGAACAGCCGCTCTTCGCCGGTATGCTTCGCTATCTGGTTTGCAACTACAATCAGTATGATACTGACCACGCTCTTGAAAATACCGGCTGCGGTACCAATCGCATAGTCGCCCTGGCTGATGCCCCACTTGAGCACGTAGATATCAATGGTCTGGGATACGCTCTGCACAAGCCCGTTGCCCAGCAGGTACTGAACTTCAAATCCGGCATTGAGCACATTTCCCACATTCATCAGAAGAAGTATCATGATGGTCGGCTTGATTCCGGGGAAGGTGATATGCCTGATTTTGGCCCAGCGTCCGGCGCCGTCGATGGAAGCGGCTTCATAAAGCGAAGGAGCGATGGCCGTAATGGCGGATAAGTAGATGATGGCGTTCCAGCCGGTTTCCTTCCACACGTTGGCGAAGGCGACGATCCACCAGAAGTATTTTGGGTAGGCAAAGAAATTCAGCGGCTGGTCCAGAATGTGGAATTTTAACAGCAGCTCGTTTACGATGCCGGTTCCTGAAAGGGCGTCGTGGAGAATGCCCGTAACGATAATCCAGGAAAGAAAATGGGGCAGGTAGGAGATCGTCTGAACCACTTTTTTGCCGGAACGAGATCTGACCTCATTGAGTAAAATGGCAAAGACAATTGCCATAACAAAGGTAAAGACCAGGTTGATGATTCCCATGGCCAGGGTGTTCCGGATGACCCGCAGGAAGGTGGCATCTGAAAAAAGCTGCTGGAACTTTGCCAGCCCTACAAACTGGGAATGCAGAAGGCCGTCCTTTGGTTTATAATTCTGAAAAGCCATCAGCCAGCCGCCCAGAGGCAGATAGCAGAAGATAAAGCCGTATATTACGAAAACTGCGGCCCAGAAAATCAGGACCTTCTGCCGATTTATTTCTTTCCATGTAATCTGTGTTTTCTTCTTGTTTTTTCTTATTCCCTTTGCTGCCATTTTAACTCCTTTACATGCGGCAGGCAGCCGCAATCACTTGACGTAACCGCCGCTGCCTGCAGGCAGTTGCCTGATATTTATTATTCTCCGTTGTCCTTTGCCAGCTGGATTCTTCTGTCCAGCTCAGTCTGCATTTCCGAAAGGAAATCTTCGGGCTTGCAGTCGGAGTAAACCTTCAGATATTCTTCCCAGGCGCTTTCAAAATCGGAAGCCATAACTACCTTGGGAAGGTATTCGTGCTTGATTTCGCCCATCTTCGTCCAGGCTGTGCCGCCGGGGGTGGAAGTGGTCATTGTATTGCTGTAAGAGTACATAGGATACCAGGGTCCGGGAGACGTGTTGGTTCCAATCATTTCCACATAAGTGGAGCAGCCATAGGCCTCCAGGCATTCCCTCACATCCGCCTGTAAGCCGTCCAGGAATTCCTGGGGCTGTTCGGAAGGAGTTGCAGCGTTGATGCCGTCCTGGCTCATGCCGCTGTAGTTGGGGAAGTAGGAATAAGTACATAAGTGGGATGCTTTGTAAGCAGGGTCAGATGCGTTAACGCGCATTTCCTCTGTTTTGTAAAACAGGCCGTTTTCATCTACGTTATAGTCTGCGCCTTCCATACCCCAGTTGCGCAGGGTAAGGACTTCAGGGCTGAGCAGGTCATTGATGAACTGCAGCGCGCCTTCCACATCCTTGCAGCTTGTGGTTATGCCAAGGCCGTTTGCCACATTTAATGCGCCGTCGGAGGTATGCCACATGTTTTTAATATCTTCGGAAATGGTGATGGGCAGCGGAACGTAGTCACAGCCCTGCTTGTCAAGTCCCTGCTGTTTTAAGGAATCATTAACGGAGTAAGCGAAGTTCCACCACTGGTCAATCATACCCAGCACACGGCCGGTGGAAAGCTTTGCAATATATTCATCATAGGTCTGGGTAAAGGATTCCGGATCCACGATGCCCTTCTGGAATTCTTCATTCAGCTTCTGGAAGTATCTTTTTGCGGTAGGAGTGGTGTTATAGTCCACAATTTTCATGGTTTCTGTATCTACGATAACGGATCCGTCATTGGGATGGCCGTCCAGGAACTGGGGCGCGTTTTCAAGGCAGAAATATCTCCAGTCATCGCAGAGGATGGTATAAGGGATATTTGCCGTACCGTCTTCCATGGTGGGATTGGCTTCATTGTAACGCTCAATCAGGTCAAAATACTGATCCATGGTCTTGATTTCAGGATAATCCGCCCATTTCAGGACACGGGTCTGAATCCAGAAAGCTTCATCGCCGTGTACGGCGCTCATGTCCTTTTCCCAGACGTTTCCGAACTGGGGAATCCAGTAAATCTTACCGTCGTCCTGGCGTACCTTATCCCATTCCGCATCGGAGTAGAAATTCTTGATGTTGGGATATTTATCCAGGTAATCATCCAGGGCAACCAGGGCGCCTGCCTCATACAGCTGAATCTGTCCGTCGCTGCCGTCTATGAAGTCAGGGTATTCACCGCCGGCAATCATGGTCCCCACAGCTTCCTGTGCGGTCTGGCCTGTCAGCCAGGTTTCTTTGACTTTAGCGCCTGTGATTTTGGCAATTTCAGCCTGTATTTCGTTGTCATCGTTGATTTCCGTACCCGGAACTGCAAAAAATGCAGTAAATTCCTTTATGGTTCCGTCGTCTGCCGCTGCGGCAGAGCCTTCTGTCCCGGAAGCGGTGCCTGCGGGCGGAGTGCTGGTATCCGCGCTGTTCCCGCAGCCTGCCAAAAGGGAAAGGGACATGGCGGCAGTTAAAAGAAGCGCTGTCAGTTGATTCTTTTTCATGTTTGATCCTCCTGATTTTATTCATTCCTGTTGCTTTATTTCCGCGAGCAACGAGCCAAGTAGCCATGCTTGCATGGATATTTGGCGACTGCCGCGAGGGTCAAATACCCCGCTGCTCTGCCCGCTGCAAGTTTAATGCCTTGTTGCTTGCAGCGGGGTATTTGATTTGTAGTTGTTAATATGTATACCCGGGTAACTACTTATATATTGATTCTATACTAATTGAACAAAACAACAACCTGATAAAATACATAAAAAACCCGGGCAAATTATAGTTGCACAAAAAAACTCTAATTTGTCCGGATTTTTTGAAATAAGGGCTTGTAACAGCCGGCAGGGCTGCATATGCAGCCGCCTGTCCCTAGTTATTGGACTCCCGGCTTTTTTTGCGGAATCTGGCGGGAGTGCAGCCTTTCAGGGCTATAAATTTGTTGATGAAATAATCCAGGTCATGATAGCCGACCTTCTCCATTATCTCGTAATTTTTCAAATCCGTGTGCAGCAGGAGGGCGGCGGCCATTTCAATGCGGTAATTGTTCAGGTAATCCTTGAAGGATACTCCGTAGGTTTTCCTGAAGAGCTGGCCCAGGTAAGCGCTGTTGATATAGTATTTCAGTCCCAGATCCTTAAGCGTCAGATTCTGTGCGTAGTGCTCCCTGATATACTGTTCCACGTCGCTCATGACGCTGCCGCGGATATTTTTGCCGCGCAGCTGTGAGAGATAGTCCGCGTATTCCTCGGCAAAGCGCTTCAGATGCATCCGGCTGCCGCGCATGGTGCCGGAATCAAAGGCGTTCCTGTTGATAAATTCCAGGATTTCCTCCTGGTTTACATTGATATCCTGGGCCTGGGCCGCATGCACCAGCTGGAACAGGAGATAGTCTATATTCATGCTGACCAGCTTGGCATCCAGGCTGTTGCGGTTGATCTCCTCATACAGGCTGTCAACCAGCTCGGGGATGCGTTCCTTTTCATTCTGTTCCACGGCCTTTATCAGTTCGTCCAGGCTGGACTTGCACAGAAGCGTCCTTTCCTCCGCGCATTCCTGCTCCTCATACCAGGAGATGCGCTGGGTCATGCCCTCCACATGGAAGTTCTGGAAGGAACGGGCGATGTTGGCCGTTCGGTAAGATTCGGACAGAAGGGAAATATCGTCCACCCGGTTTCCTACAAACATGACTACAGGCTGCTTCATCCTTTGCTGGATGCTTTGCAGAAAATAATCCAGATATCCCTGCTCGTCCATGCCCGCCTCCTGTGCCATATAGTCACAGTAAACAAGGCCGATATCATAATCCTTTTCATTGCTGGACACATCGAAGATACAGTGCCAGCCGTCCTGCTTGAGGAAATCCAGGCAGTATTGGTATAAAAGGCGCTGCTGCTGTCTTTTTTCTTCCTCTGATTTCAGTAAAAGCTTTCCGGATTCATCCTCCGGGCGATCATCGATTTCAATATCGATATACCGGATGCCGCCCTCTGTGCGCATTTTGCTTTTCACATGTTCCAGGTTCAGCTGATCGAATTTTCCGCAGATCAGGGCGATCAGATTTCTGGCAAAATAAGCTTTTTCCTGAAGGGCGACCTCTTCCCGGCGCTGCAGGGATTTGGTGCTGTCGGCCTTGACCTTGTTAAGCACGCTCAGAAGCTCCGCCTGGCGGACCGGCTTGAGAATATAATCCATGCAGCTGTACTGGATGGCCTTTCTGGCATATTCGAAATCACTGTAGCCGCTGAGGATGATAAAATAGGCGTCGGAAATGTGTTCCGCCCTTATTTTTTCCAGAAGCTCTATGCCCGTCATGGCAGGCATTTTGATGTCGGCGATAATCAGATCCACCTGTGTTTTTTCCAGAAATGCAATGGCTTCCAGACCGTTCGCCGCCGTTCCTGCAAGCGTAAAGCCCTCTTTTTCCCAATCAATCAGCATGGCCAGACCCTGCAGTATAAAAGGTTCGTCATCTACTAATAAAACCTGAAGCATTCTTGTCCCTCCCTTTTTGAACCGGAAACAGAATCGCTTGGAATCCTGTTTTCAGGTGTTGATGCGCAATTTTTCTTCCGGAATGCTGATGGTTACGATGGTTCCGGAGTCCTCTTCGCTTTCCAGCTGGAATTTTACCGTGTTGTCCGTTGCCATATGCAGGCGCAGGCAGGCGTTAAGAATCCCGACCCGTTCGTTTTCCTTCAGAAGCTGCATGCTTGCATTTTCCATTTTTTCCTGCAGCGTAAGGAGAAGCCCGGAATCCATCCCGTGTCCCGTATCCTCGATTTCCATGTAAAGATGGCCGTCCCGGCAGCAGCATCTGACGAAAATCCAGCCGGGAGCCGTTTTGTTTTCCAGCCCGTGTACACAGGCATTTTCCACAAAGGTAACCAGGGTCAGCCTGGGCACGCAATAACGAAGACAGTCGGGTTCCGCTTCAATTTTGTAGGAGAGGCGGTCGCCGAACCTGTATTTCTGCAGCTCCAGATAGGCCTCCACAAACTGAAACTCCTCCCGGATGCTGATAGTGTCCGTACCCCAGTCCACATACTGGCGTTCCATGAGGGCCAGGCGCTCCACCATGCCTGCCGTTTCCTCTTCATTTTTAATCAGGCTGTGCATCCGGATGCTTTCCAGGGCATTAAAGAGAAAATGGGGGTTGATCTGGCTGTGGAGGGCCAGAAGCTCCGCATTCTGCCTTGCAATGTCCATTTCCTGCTCCTTCAGCCTGTCCTTGTAAACGGTTTGGATCAGATCGTTGATACGTCCGGCCATGTGGTTATAGCTGGCCATGAGCACCCCGATCTCATCTTTCCCCCTGACAGCGGGTAGCTGGGTCAGTTCATGGATATCCCCTTTATCAAAAGCAGCGCCCAGTTCCCTGATACGGGAGGTGAAGGAGTGGTTGATGCCCTTCATTAAAAGCGCGGGAAGCAGCAAGTTCACCAGTATCAGAAACAGCAGGAGTGCGAAATTGTTGCGGATGATGGAGAGGACGTTCAGTTCCTCCTTCATAACATAAATGCTCCAGACCCTGCCGTATACGTTCATATCCCTGGAATAGCCCACCCGTCTGTTCATGGACGGCAAAAAGGTTTCATAGGGCTTTCCCATGCCGCCGTGCCCGTCATTGGAAAAAAGGATGGTATCGACGTCGCAGATATATACGAGAAAACGGTATTTGGAATTGATGATGCTCTGGGACATGCCGCTGTAATCCATGTCCATTTTCACCAGATTGGGACTGCTTCCTTTGTGGTAATAATCCATGCGGCGGATGATGGAAATTTTCCTCTGGGTGGAGGTGGCGGTGTTTTCATAATATGGATAGGCCAGGATGTCGCGGCCGGATTCCACGAAGTCCCGGTACCACTGCTTATCCTTTGCGCTGTCCAGATTCCAGAAGCTGCCGCCGTTTACGATACCGGGGTTGTCAGCATACATGACGATATTGTAATTGCTTGTGCCCACGCTGGCTTCGTACAGGGAATCCTTGAGGAAATCCCGGTAGCTTTCATAATAATCAAGGGGCGAAGCGTATTCTGCATCCATGAATTCATTGATGTATTTGTTACTGTAGATGTTCAGCGACAGATTGGCTGCGTTGTCCATCCTGTTACTCAGGGTATAGTGGATGGCCTCGGCGATATTTTCCATTTCATGCTGGCTGGAGCTTTGCTCCGCCTTGATTACCAGGGAAAAAATAATGCTGTCCGTGAGTATCAGCGGCAGAAGGACACAGAAGAGATACAACAGCATCAGTTTTCTGGTCAGCGGAAGATTGTCCAGGATTTTCCCCGGATGAAAGCGCTCCGGCACTTTTTGGAAGAAAAGTTTTATTTTATTTTCCATGTATTCCCCTCCCCGGATGATGCAGATGCAAAACGGCAGCGGTTTTGCAGGCCGGACTGTTTTCGTAAAACGTTCAACAAATTGTAACATATTCACCAGCGTGAGACAAGCCTGGCCTCCTGGCGGCAGTCTGTGTGACAGAAGATGGCTGCAGGATGATGAAAGCGGAAATCCAGGCGGCGAAAACAGAAAGATGCTGTGTCTATATTTGTCTGCTGTGGTAAAACAGATGGAACGGAATTTGATTTAAGAAAATATAAAACATGAACACAATAAATGTTATACTGTCCTGTCGCTGAAAATAATGGTAAAATATAACTGTTCAGCCGGCAGGTTCATATCCTGTGCCGCCTGTAAAAAAAGCGGTTCGGAAATGTCAGGTTATAGACATTATACAAATATTATATGAATGTTTTATTGTGCTGCTAACTGGCGTTTTCGTTCTGACATTTTATATTGTTAAAAGCGCACTCATATGCACTCAAAAAATAAAAAGGTAAAAAGGAGAACAACATGGAACTTGGAATCAACACGGATTACGAAGCGGAATACGTAAAAATTGAAGAGATTGAGGAAAGCATCCGCAGGATTGCGGCGGCAGGGTTTTCCCACATGCATTGGTGTTACGAGTGGGACGGCGATTATATTTATTCCCGTTCGGAGATGGAACAGATCAGGGGGTGGATGGATAAGTACGGCCTTAAGGCAAAATCCCTGCATTCCAGCAAGGGAAGCCGGGGAGTCGGCAACGGCCGCATGGATGTGCATTACCGCAAGGATTACACTTCCACGATAGAGTATAACCGGGTTGCCGGGGTAGAGCTTATCAAAAACCGTGTGGAGCTTGCGCATATATTGGGAACCACGGAAATTGTACTGCATATGTATCTGCCATATCTTGATTTTGAGGAAAAACCGGAGACAAAGGAAATTTTTTACGGACAGGCATATAAGTCGCTGGATGAACTGCAGCCCTTCTGCCTGGAGAAAAAGGTGCGCATTTGTATTGAAAATTTATTTGAAGCGCCGGGAGAGATGCAGCTTGAGCAGTTTGACACATTGTTTGCGCGTTATCCGGCGGAATTTTTAGGGCTGTGCCTGGATACCGGACATGCGAACCTGGTATGGGGAAATGAATTTATTACAAAATTTGCGGATCGCTTCAGGGATCGCCTGTATTCTGTCCATATCCATGACAATTTTGGATGGGGTGAGGGAAAAGGTCATGGCGATGCGCACATGCTTCCCGGGGAATGCGGCATAGACTGGAAAGCGCTGATGGCGGTGCTGAATCAGTCAGCGTATGAAAAACCCTGGGTGATGGAGGTTGTGAAACCGTCAGGCGAGGACACAATGGATTATCTGAAGCGTGCGTATGAAGCGGGGGAAAAAGTGCTGGCTTAACAGGCAATATAAGAATAAATCAATTTTTTCTTAGAATATATCATTGCTTTGGAAAAATGTCTGTGAAAGAATAGAGGCAGCAGGCTGCAGAAAACAGTTGGAAAACAGTTTTCCCGGCCGGAGCATCCGCCCTTTGGCCGGAAAAGTGCAGAAAAAGAAAATGTGAAAGTTGCTCACAACAGTGTACGGAGGGAACAGAAATGAAAAAACAGGCATTTAATCCTTATCTGCCGTCCTGGGAGTATATCCCCGACGGCGAACCTTATGTATTCGACGGAAGAGTATATGTGTATGGATCCCATGATCGTTTCCGCGGCCATGCCTACTGTCTTAACGACTATGTATGCTGGTCGGCCCCGGAGGATGATCTGGGAAACTGGCGGTATGAGGGCGTGATTTATAAGAAAACCCAGGATCCGCTGAATCCGGACGGCCATATGTGCCTGTACGCGCCGGATGTCACCGTGGGTCCGGACGGCAGGTATTATCTGTACTATGTGCTGGACAAGGTGCCGGTGGTTTCCGTGGCGGTGTGCGATACGCCGGCCGGCGCTTATGAATTTTACGGCTATGTGCATTATCAGGACGGCGTGCGTCTGGGAGAAAAAGAAGGGGATGAGCCTCAGTTTGATCCGGGCGTGATGACGGAAGGGGACAAAACCTGGCTGTATACGGGCTTCTGCGCCATCGGGGATACCTCCAGGACAGGCCCGATGGGCACGGTTCTGGGGCCTGACATGCTTACCATACTGGAGGGACCGGTAAATATTGCGCCAAGCCAGCCATACAGTAAAGGCAGCAGCTTTGAGGGACACGAGTTCTTTGAAGCACCTTCCATCCGTAAAAAGGGAGATACTTATTATTTTATTTATTCCTCTATTGCCATGCATGAGCTGTGCTATGCAACCAGCAGGCATCCCATGAAGGATTTTGTTTACGGAGGCGTGATTGTAAGCAATAACGATATGCATATCGATTCTTATAAGCCGGCGGGGAAACCCATGTGCTATGGCGGAAACAACCACGGCAGTATCGTGGAAATCTATGGAAAATGGTATATTTTCTATCACAGGCACACGGACGGCACGAATTTCAGCAGACAGGGCTGCATCGAGCCGATTACCTTCCGGGAGGACGGCAGCATTATACAGGCGGAGATCACTTCCTGCGGCGCCAATGGAGGGCCGCTTTTGGGAAAAGGGGAATATCCGGCTTATCTGGCCTGCCATCTTTTCACAAAGGAGGAAGCCTTTACCACAGGAGCGCCGGGTGAATGGATGGACTGCCGTTTCCCGAAGATTACCCAGGACGGCAGGGACGGAGACGAGGAAACCGGATATATTGCCAATATGCGGGACGGCGCCCACGCCGGCTTCAAATATTTTGCCTGTGAAGGCATCAGCCGGGTATCAATCCGGGTGCGCGGCTACTGCAAAGGGGCATTCGGCGTGAAAACTGCATGGGACGATCTTGTGCTTGGATGGATTCCTGTGGGATTTTCCAATGTATGGAAAGAATACAGTGCGGACATCAGCATTCCGGACGGCGTGCAGGCGCTCTACTTTGTATATCAGGGAGAGGGCGGGGCAAGCCTGGCTTCCTTTACGCTGGAATAAAATGCCTGGAATAAAATGCTTAAATGATGCGCTTTAAAATGACATCGGAAAAGATGCCGGAATAAAGGGGGAGGATGGATATGGGAATGACAGGAGACAGCAGCCCGCTGCTTGCGCCGGTATGGGAAGGGGGAACCATCTGGCGGGAAACCTTTGCCATGATTGAAGAAAACGGACAGCGCAGCGCCCCGTTTCTTTACAGCCCTGAGAAAATAATCAGGATAGAAAGCTATGACGGAAAAAACGTCTATGAACTAGGACGGGATTGTTTTGTAAAGGATGGAAGGCTGTTCCTTACCCGGGACAGCCGGATCCCGCAGACGGGCTGGGAGACTTTTTATACATCACAGGAGACGCCTTCCTGTGATGGGAAGCCGGGGCCGGATTTCGGACCGGTCAAGACGACGGACGGTAAGTTCCTGAATCTGAGCGCCGTGGGCAATCCGGAGTATATTACCCGCTGGCAGCTGGCCGTTACCTATACCACACAGGAGCAATGGCAGGGCTTCCGGCCCGTATCCGGTATTGAACGGCTGCCCCGGCTGTACGGCAGGCTGAAACGGAAGGAGCCTGTAAAAATTGTCCTTTACGGTGACAGCATATCCTGCGGCTGTGACTGCAGCGGACTTTATGGGCTGGAACCGGGACAGCCGCAGTGGTCCGAACTGTTGATTGACAGCCTGCGGGATTATTATGGCGGGAGCGTGGAATTTATCAATACCTCCGTGGGCGGGACGGATTCGGAATGGGCATTGGAAAATGCCGGGGAAAGAGCGATTTCCCATCAGCCGGATCTGGTTTTGCTGGGCTTTGGAATGAACGACAGGTGTCCGGGCGGAGAGTATCGGGAGAAAACAGAACGTCTTCTGAAAAAAATCGCCGGGGAATGTCCGGATACGGAATATGTGCTTATCGCTACCACTCTTCCCAATCCGCTGGCACATACGGCGCCTATGTATTTCAGCGCCCATCAGGAGGAATATGCACAGAGCCTGTACCCACTTGCCGGCGCCGGTGTGGTTGTGGCAGATGTACAGGGAGTGCAGAAGGAGCTGATGAAAAGAAAAAGGTATCAATAACCTGTATTTTTCCGGTTTTTCCGTAAACATGAAATTCATTTGGTTTACAGAAAACAAAGCGAAAAAGTGAATGATCCTTGCGTTATGACGGTAGCAATGCTATAATTCCTTTAAAAATTAGCAATGTGGGGCTGGAGGACTGACTGTTAATGGAATTCGGCTGCGTTTATCGTTAAACTTACTCGTGTTAATTTAGAGAAAGAAGGTACATGCAAGGTTATGGTTACGTTAAAGGAAATTGCACAGGAATGCAATGTTTCCGCTACCACGGTTTCAAATATACTCAATGGGAAGCCCAAGGTGAGCGAGGAAACCCGGCTGAAGGTTCTTGATGTTGTAAAAAGAAGGGGCTACCAGCCCAATTATATTGCCCAGGGCCTAAGAAATCAGAAAACCAGGACGATAGGAATCATTGCGGAGGATATTGCGCAGTTCAGTACGCCCGGGATGATAGAAAGCATTATGGCGTTCTGCGAAGAAAAGGGATACCGGACAATTGTGCAGAACTTGCGTCTTTATGCCAGATGGCAGGAGTCCTGGTTCAACAACGAGGAGGCCTACAGATCCGTATTGGAACCGGCTCTGCAGGAGCTGCGTTCCATTAAGGTGGACGGGCTGATTTATGTGGCCGGACATGCGAGGATCATCCATTTTTTCAAAGAGGATCTTTCCATGCCTGCGGTCATGGCATATGCTTATACGGATTCTCCGGCGGTGCCTGCGGTAGTGATTGAAGACGAGCAGGGCGGTTATGATATCATGAAGTATGTATTGTCCATGGGACACCGCAGGATAGGAATTATCGGCGGCCGTGCTGACAATATACATACCAAGAAAAGGCTTCTGGGCGCTCAGAAGGCCATGTTTGAGGCACAGGTGCTGTATAATCCCGACTGGGTCAGGTACGGCGCATGGGACAGGGATTCCGGTTATGAGATGGCAAAGCCGTTGATTGACGCGGGAGTGACTGCTATTTTCTGCATGGCGGACCGTATGGCGGGAGGCGTATATGACTATCTGGAGGAATGCGGCCTGAAAGCGGGAGTGGATGTGTCCGTGGCGGGCTTTGACAATCAGGATGTGGCGGAATATTTCCGTCCCGCGCTGACGACGATGGCGCTGCCGCTGTCCGAAATAGGGCACAAATCCGCGGAAATTCTGCTGAAGGAAATTGATGGGGAGTGGAAGGCTGCTTCCGGAGGAATGCCGGTGGAAATCGGGGTTCCCTGTACTCTAGTGGTCAGAAAATCGGTGGGGAAAATAGAGGCCTGAAGCCGGCCGGTCAGCCGGCGCGCCGAAAAAGCTTTGCGGGCGCCAAAGACAGTGCACCGGGGAAGCTGTCCTGGTAAAAATGACCCGGAGATAATGTTGATTGAAAGCGCCTGTTGATAAGAAATACTGAAAAACCGAACCTGAGGGATTGCGGATGGAAAACTCCGCAATCTTTTTTTATGTCGCTTTGACCGGATATAACCGGAGCGAAAGCGGCTTTTTTTCGGGTTTTCCTGGCAACAGGGCAGGGAATTGGGTGAATATGCCGGTGGAAGAAGCAGCAGGCGGTTGCCGGCCTGTTTAAAGCGGGCGGTTAAATTAAATGTGTGATGGTGTTTAACGTTGTACTATTGCATAACAGACAACACTATATACAATTTGAACAAAAATATCGTTTTGTATGTCTGCAGAACCTATGTTAAAATGTATATAATTTATAAAAAATACAGAATATAAAAAGTCTTATTGACAATTACAAGAATAATGATCTATAATCCAACTAAACAATAGGTTTAACGATAAACAAAAAATGAAACTTTCAGGAGAGGGGAAGAGTGAAAATGAAGTTTTTCCAAAACAAGAAAAAATGGAACTCTTTTAAAATGTTCCTTTACGTTCTGCCTTTTATTGCACTGGTACTGGTTTTTTCATATTATCCGTTATACGGCTGGGTATACGCCTTTTTTGATTATAAGCCGCCCAAGCCCTTTTCTATCCATGATTTTGTAGGCCTGAAATGGTTTAAATCCCTGGTGGAAAACCCGATTAAAATCCAGCAGCTCCTGCAGGTCCTTAAAAATACCTTCGCCATGAGCGGCATTACGCTGACAACCTCCTGGCTGCCCATGCTGTTTGCAGTATTTATGAACGAGCTGCGGTGCGTGCCCTTCCGGAAGTTTGTACAGACGGTTACCACGCTTCCCAACTTCATCAGCTGGGTTCTCGTTTATTCCGTAGCGTACAGCCTTTTCAACAGCACGGGCATGGCAAACACCCTGCTGCAGACACTGGGGATTACCACGGAGCCAGTCCTTTTCCTCCAGTCCTCGGAGCATGTATGGCTGACGATGTGGCTGTGGCTCACATGGAAGAACCTGGGCTGGTCGGCCATCATGTACATAGCGGCGATTTCAGGAATTGATGATGAAATGTACCAGGCGGCCAAGGTGGACGGCGCATCAAGAATGCAGATGATTTGGTACATCACCATTCCCAGCCTCCTTCCCACCTATTTCGTATTGCTGATGCTCAACATTGCCAACTTCCTTTCCAACGGTATGGAGCAGTACTACGTGTTCCAGAATGCTTTCAACAAAGAAACCATCCAGGTGCTTGACCTGTATGTGTACAATACGGCAATGGGAAGCGGCAGCTATTCCGTATCCGTTGCAATCAGTATGCTTAAGAGCGTAGTCAGCGTCATCCTTTTGTTCTTTGCAAACGGAATGTCCAAGCTGATCCGCGGCGAAAGCTTTCTGTAAGGGAGAGGAGGAGAAAAGATGAGCAAAGAAACGGTTCGCAAAACGAAAATGCATCACAGCTTCGGCGATAACATGCTGGGCGTTGTCTGTTACATCATATTCGCCCTTTGCGCCCTGGTTTGTATTTATCCCTTTTACTATATTTTCATCAACACCATAAGCGCCAATGATTTAAGCGCGCGGGGTGTGATTCTCTTCTGGCCCAAAGGAATCCATTTCCAGAACTATATCAGTGCGCTCCGGATTGACGGCCTTTTCCAGGCCGCCAAGATATCCGTGCTGAGGACGATTGTCGGTACGGTAGGCACGGTAGGGGCTTCCGCGTTTCTGGGATTTATGTTCACCCAGGACAATATGTGGCACAGGAAGCTGTGGTACAGGCTGGTGGTGGCTACCATGTATTTTAACGCAGGAATTATTCCCTGGTACCTGACCATGAGAAACCTGCACCTGACCAATAATTTCTGGGGTTATATATTTCCGGCTGTTGTTTCACCGTTTTATATTATCCTGACCAAGACCTTTGTGGAGTCGGTGCCCAAGGAGCTGCAGGAAGCGGCCCAGATTGACGGCGCAGGAATTATGAAAATTTTCTTCCGCGTCATGCTGCCGGTTATCAAGCCCATTATGGCTACCGTAGCTATTTTTTCCGCGGTCAACCAGTGGAACTCCTTCCAGGATACCCTGCTTCTGGTAACGGATACCAAGCTCTATCCGCTGCAGTTCATCCTGTATCAGTATCTGAACCAGGCAAGCTCGCTGGCCGGCCTTGCCAATACCAATAACAGCGCGTCCATGGCGGCGGCGGTGGCTACCAGCCAGACACCCACCAGCGTGCGTATGACAGTAACGATTATTGTAGTAATACCGATTATCCTGGTATATCCGATTTTCCAGAGATATTTCGTAAAGGGTATCATGATTGGAGCCGTAAAGGGCTGAACACCGCTGCCATAAAGGAATTTTGTAAGGAAGGAAACGGGCGGTTTAAAAAGGTAACTGTGAAAAAATGGACAGTTACAGAAAAAGTAAATAACGGAAGGCGGACCTTTTACGCAGGGCAGACCTTCCGTTATACATAGACTCAAAAGGAGGGTTTTTATATGAGAAGGAAACGTTTAGCATCCCTGGCGCTTGCAGCTGTTATGACAGCATCTGTCGTTTTTGCAGGCTGCGGACAGGGGGAAACAACACAGGCGCCGGCAAGCAGCGGCACGGAGCCGGCAACAGCAGGCACGGAAAGCGGGACAGAAGCCGGTACGGAAGCCGCAGCTGCCCAGGGAGCTGCTCCTGTAGTATCCCACGATACGGAGATGACCATTGAAATCTACGATAAGGCGGCCAACTATCAGGGAATCCAGGCAGGCTGGTTCGGCAAGGTGCTTAAGGACAAATTCAATATCCAGCTGAACATCATCGCACCTCAGGTATCCGGAGACGCCAACTCCCTTTATCAGACGCGCAGTGCGTCAGGCAATCTGGGAGATATCGTTATCATTGACAATTCCGAAATGCAGGACTGTGTGGAAGCCGGCCTGATCATGGATATCGGCGATATCATCGGCAGTTATGAAAATCTGACAAAGTACAAAGAGCAGATTGACCTGTTCAATGGCACCATGAACGGTGTGGAAGCGGGAAGCGTATATGCAATTCCCTGTAATATGAACAGCAACGGACCTACAGCGTTTGTAGGGACAGAAGTGACAAGTGCCCCCAGGGTTCCGTGGGATCTGTACGAAGGCCTTGGCTGCCCGGAACTGAAGACTACGGACGACCTGCTGAACATGCTGAAGGATATGCAGGATAAGTATCCCACCAATGCGGCCGGGGACAAGGCGTTTGCCATTACCATGTGGAAGGACTGGGACGGCACGAGCATTGAAAATGCCAACCTTCTGACCAAGTGGTTCGGACAGGAGGTAAGAGAATCCGTCCTGCTTGGAAATGACAATACAATCATGCCTCTGACAGACAAAAACGGCGGCTACTATAAAGCCCTCAAGTTCTTCTTTAAAGCAAACCAGATGGGCTTGGTAGATTCTGACGCTGCCACACAGGACTGGACCACCGCCTGCGACAGCAAGATGAAGCAGAAGAGAGTTTACCTGTTCTGGTATAACTGGCAGAATGGCTTCTGGAATACACCTGAGCATGGACAGAACCGTGAAAACTATATGTACGTACCGGTAGAAGAACTGAATTTCTTCCAGACAGCCGATTCTTATTACGGCGATGGCCGTGTATGGGGTGTTGGTTCCCAGGTTGATGAAGAGAAAAAGTTAAGAATTATGGAACTGCTTGACTGGCTGGCATCCCCTGAAGGACTGACCTATCAGCACAACAGCCTGGAAGGCTTCATTTATACGGTAAATGACGACGGCACCTATACACTGACGAAAGAAGGACAGGATCGTTTTACCGGAGATCTTCAGGTTCCCGAAGAATTGGGCGGCGGCACCTGGAGCGACGGCAACAACCAGATCAATCAGTGGATTGTAGGAAGCGCAGAAAAGAACCCGGTTACCGGAGAATATTTCGAGCCCAATCTGTGGTCCTCTACCATTGAAATGAACCAGACTGCAACCATCAATGAGTGGTCCGAGAAATTCGGAGCAAAAAATGAAGTGGAATATATGAGAAATAAAGACCAGCTTGGTATGGTCGCCAACGTAAATATTCCTCTTGGAAGCGACAGCACGGATATCGCCCTGGTAAGAAGCCAGTGCAAGAGCGTAGTATGTGACGCTTCCTGGCGTATGGTATTTGCAGCGGACGAAGCACAGTTCGATCAGATGTGGGACGATATGTGCACACAGCTGGAAGGCTTCGGCTGGAACGACCTGGTTGCCTTTGACACTGAGAAATATCAGGCTGTCATTGATGCAAGAAAAGCAGCAGAATAAGAAGCATGGATTTTGAAGCATAAAAAAGGCATAAGCATCATTAAATTAAAAAGTGTGGGCTGGCGGTTGCCGGCCCCTTTTTTCCGTAACAGTTCCTGTTACAGGTTTAGATTTGTGTTTTGACCAGTGGACAGGAGAATTGATTCATGGAAGTATCGCAGGCAGATCTGCGATATACAGGAGGGAGAAAAAATGAGCCTGAAAACAGTGTACCGTCCCTATTTCAAAATAGGCGCGGTAGTGCCCGCAAAGGCTTTTTCCGACGCAAGGACTCAGGAAGCGCTTCTTTGCCAGTACGATTCCTTTACATGTGAAAATGAAATGAAGCCGCAGCATCTGTTAGATGAAGAAGAAAACAGGAGAAACCCCGCGGCGCATGACCGCTGTCCCGCAGTCAGCTTTCAGGGAATACGCGGGGCATTGGATTTTGCCAGGGAAAACGGCATGAAAATGCGGGGACATACGCTGGTATGGCATAACCAGACGCCCCGTTGGTTTTTTACAGAAAGCTACAGCGACAGAGAGGATGCGCCCCTTGCGGACCGGGAAACCATGCTGGCCAGGCTGGAAGGGTATATCCGCAGCGTGCTTTGTTTTGTCCAGGAGGAGTATCCGGGAATCATCTATGCCTGGGATGTGGTGAATGAAGCTGTGGAAGACGGGGCGCTGCGCAGATCCTGGTGGACGGAAACCGTGGGAGAGGATTTCATCCTGCAGGCTTTCCGGTTTGCCAGGAAATATTGCGCCCCGGGAGTGGATTTATTTTATAATGATTATGATACCTTTGTGCCCTGGAAGAGGGACGTTATCTGTGAGCAGATTTTAAAGCCGCTGATGGCGGAAGGGCTTGTGGACGGCATCGGCATGCAGTCGCATATGACCATGCAGACGCCCTCTTTAAGAGAATGTGAGAAGGCAGTTTCCGTATTCGGCGCGCTGGGGCTCCAGGTGCAGGTTACGGAGCTGGACATCCATAATCCGGATCCGTCCCGTCCATCCATGGAAGCGCTGGCTGCACGCTACAGGGAGGTGTTCACCATACTCACCCGGGCAAAAAAGGAAGGCCTTGCGGACATCACCGGAGTCACCTTCTGGGGAATGCAGGATGAAGACAGCTGGCTGACCGGCTTTCGCAAGGTAAGAAGCTATCCTCTTCTGTTCGCTGACGGCTTTCGCCCCAAAAGCGCTTATCAGGCGGTGCTGAGCGTGCCCGGAAGAGTGGAGGAGGACGGACAGGACCGCCTGCCGGGCGGGGAGCGGTTTGCTTTCTGGGAAAAAACGCCGGTTTTTACCAAGGAATATCATGTGAACCCGCCGCACCCTCAGGCCGGTGATGAAAATGACGGCAGCCCTGAGCATCCCTTTGCCACTATTCAGGCGGCGGCCAATCTGGCCGGGCCGAGAACGAGGGTCTGGATACACGGCGGCGTCTACCGGGAATGCGTCCGGCCTGTCAGAGGCGGGAACGGCCCGGAGGAAATGGTGAGCTTTGAAGCCTTCGGGGACGGCGAGGCAATTATCAAAGCTTCTGTAATTGCGGATACTTTCAGCGTAAGCGAAGGCTGGAATCTGCGCATCCCCGGCCTGGGAAAAAAACTGCCGGAAGGAATGCGGATCTGGGAAACCAGGCTGAATCCGGAGGAGTTTAAGGGCTATAACCCCTTCTGCGCAGTTAACATCCTACATGACCGCCTTTTTATCGAATATGAAAAAACGGACATGACCACCTATTTAAACCGCAGAGGCATGGTATTCTGCGATGGGAAACCGTTAAAGCAGGTGGCGCTGTATTATCAGCTGGGAGAGACGCCCGGTTCCTATTGGGTGGAGGCCAACGGACAGACCGTGCATTTCCGTCTGGAGGATGACGGGGATCCGGCGGAGCATCTGATAGAGCTTACCTGCAGGGAGCAGTGCTTTGCTCCCGAGGTGCCGTTCCTTTCTTATATCCGGGTGAAGGGGCTGACCTGCGCCCACGCGGCCACCGGCGCCCCGGTTCCCCAGCGGGGAGCCATATCCTGTTACCGGGGACACCACTGGATCATTGAGAACTGTAAAATTGACTGGTCCAACGGCGTGGGGATCGATATCGGAAATGAATGCTGGCACCACACCTATGATCCGGATCAGGTGATCGGCCATACGGTGATCAGAGGCTGTGAAATAAAGGATGTGGGAGTTTGCGGCATCGCGGGCATGTTTGCCACGGATCTGTTGATTGAAGACAATCATATAGAAGGAACCGGCTGGCAGAAAATGGAGCTTTCCTGGGAAGCAGGGGGCATCAAAGTACATAACAGCGTCAACAGCCTGATCCGACGCAATATTTTTACCAAGACCTTCCGTGCCGACCATCTGTGGATGGATGTGGGAAATGAAAATAACAGAATCACCCGGAACCTGTTCCTGGACGGACTGGAACAGCGGGAAGCGATTTTCATAGAATGCTCCAGGGACGGGATCAACCTGATAGACAACAATATTTTCTGGAATGTGGAAGGCAGGTTCCGTCCGGAGGATGTGCCGGCAGAGCCGGGCTCCACGGGCTGGTACAAGATGGAGGAAAAGGGAGTTATCAACGGATATGCGGTTTACGGGGAAGGAACGGACCGTCTGCATGTGGTGAACAATCTGATCGGAAGATGCCGCAGCGCGGGATATTTTGTCAAGCCGGTGGCCTTCCGCATTGCCGGAAACGGCAGGGGCGGAACCTCCAGGGATGCCAGGATTATGAACAACCTGTTCTATGACTGCGGGGAGGCGGCAATCAAATTCCCGACCAGGGACAACGATTCCCAGGGCAATCTGTATGTGAAAATGCCGGGCGGTTATCTGCGGATTCTGTATCCCGCGCCGGAAAACTGTCTGGATTTGGATGCCTGGAGGGAATTTTACGGTTTTGACAGGGAAGGGCAGGAGGGCTGGTTTAACGTCAATGTGGATACCGAAAAGCTGACTCTGGAATTTGCCGGGGCGGACAGCCTGCCGGAGATGAGGCATCACGGGACCGGAAGACAGAAATATGTGACAAAGCCGGAGGAGGTGCTTCCGGTGGCTGCTTCCATGGAAACCGCGGATGATTTTTACGGTCCATATTATGGGGATTGCCGGGTGCCCGGGCCTTTTGCAAAGCTGGAAGAAGGGAAAGTATATGAGCTTGACCCGAGAAAATACAGGAAGTAAGGAGTCATTATGGAAGTCAGAAATCCGATTATCGGAGCGGATATGCCGGACCCTGATCTGCTCCGGATAGGGGACACCTACTATATGGTATCCACTACCATGTTTTACACTCCCGGAGCGCCGATCCTTCGTTCGAAGGATCTTTGTCACTGGGAAATCGTTTCCTATGTGTTTGAAACGCTGGAAGACAACGGGATTTACCGTTTGGAAAACGGCAGGAACGCCTATGGAAAAGGGCAGTGGGCCACCAGCCTTACCAGGCACAATGGACGCTTTTACGCCTGTTTTGTCAGCCATGATTGCGGGAAAACCTATATTTTTTCTACGGATGATATAGAAAAGAGCGGCTGGGACAGGGCGGAAATCGGGGAGGTGTTCCACGATATGTCCTTCCTGTTCTGGGAGGGGATCCCCTATCTGGTGTATGGGAACGGAAAAATCTGCATCGTGGAACTGGAGCCGGATCTGAGCGGCGTCAGGGAAGGCGGAATGCGCCGGGTGCTTATTGAAACAAAGAAGGAAGGTATGCGGCTGCGCTGCGAGGGCTGCCGGGCGCTTGTAAGGAATGGTTTTCTCTACCTGCTGTTTATTGACTGGCCGGAAAACGGCGGGCGCAGGGAGGTATGCTACCGTTCCCGCAGCCTGGAGGCACCTTTTGAATTCCGGGTGCTGATGGATGTTGACTGCGGTTTTTCCGGACATGGCGTGGCGCAGGGCACTTTGATTGACAGCGAGGCGGGAGACTGGTATGCCATGCTGTTCCAGGACAGGGGCGCTTCCGGACGGATACCGTTTTTGATGCCTGCGCGCTGGGAGGATGACTGGCCGATCCTGGGAATGGAAGCACAGGAGGACGGAAAGGGCGCGGGCAGGATCATTCCGGCGCATTTCCCGGTGCCTTTTGCCCCTTATCCGGCCCGGCCGCTTGTTATCAGCGACAGCTTTTGCCATGAGGAAAACAGGCTGGCGCTTCCCTGGCAGTGGAACCATAATCCCATCCCGTCCTGCTGGTCGTTTACGGCCCGGCCCGGATGGCTGCGGCTGACAACAGGCCATGTGGCCGCCGGACTGACTGACGCCAGGAATACCCTGACCCAGCGGACCCTGGAGCCGGGCTGCGGCTGCCAGGTGACACTGGATTCCTCCGGCCTGAAGGAAGGGGATTATGCCGGACTGTGCGCGCTGCAGGGGCGGTACGGGCAGATAGGAATTGCCGTGGAAAACGGGAAGAAAAACCTGCTGTATCTGCAGAAAGCTGCAGACGGCGGCATTCTGGAATACAGGAAACCGATAGAAGAGGCGGTTGTTGAGCTGCAGATAGTATTTGATTACAGAGAACGCGCGGATAAGGCATATTTTGCCTTCCGTCAGGCGCCGGGTGACTGGGAGACGGTGGGAAGTCCGCTGGATATGGTTTTTACACTGGATATGTTTGTAGGATACCGGATCGGAATTTTCTGTTATGCCCTGAAAAGTACGGGAGGGCATGGAGATTTCAGGGACTTTTCGGTAAAAGGGCTGTGACGGTCCGGCAAGGGACATATCCGTACCGGGCAGCGCCTTTTGCGGGCGGCGCTTTGGAGCGGCCGCAAAGGAGCGCCCGGCGGAACAAGGAAAATGACAGAAGAAAAAAGGAGAGGCAGGAAAGTGATTACATTATATATTAACGAGAATAAAAAACTGGGACACATCAACCCGGAAATCTATGGACATTTCAGCGAGCATCTGGGTAGATGCATCTATGAAGGGCTTTATGTGGGAGAAAATTCCGAAATCCCCAATGTGAACGGCATGCGCACTGACGTGGTGGAGGCGTTAAGGGAAATGAAGGTTCCGGTACTGCGCTGGCCGGGCGGCTGCTTTGCGGATGAATACCACTGGAAGGACGGCGTGGGCCCGAAGGAAAAACGGAAGAAAATGGTGAACACCAACTGGGGCGGCGTCACCGAGGATAACAGCTTCGGCACCCATGAATTTTTTGAACTGTGCGAACAGCTGGGCTGCAAAACCTATGTGAACGGAAACGTGGGAAGCGGCTCTGTACAGGAGATGAGCGAATGGGTGGAATACATGACCCTGGACGGCGTGTCCCCCATGGCGGACTGGCGCCGGGAAAACGGCAGGGAAAAGCCCTGGAGGGTAGATTATTTCGGCGTGGGCAATGAAAACTGGGGCTGCGGCGGAAACATGACGCCGGACTATTATGCCCAGCTGTACCGCAGATACCAGACCTACATCCGCTGCTATGACCGGACGGCCCCCATTTTCAAAATCTGCGGCGGGGCCAACGCGGACGATTATGAATGGACGGACACGGTGCTGCGGGAGTGCTTCAGAAGCCCTGCCCCTGCGGAGGCCCACGGTTTTATGGACGGCCTGTCCGTACACTATTATGCGGGCGTGGAAAAGGGACTGCATAAGGGAAGCGCCACAGAGTTTGGCGAAGAAGCCTGGTTCAATACCCTGTCCAGGGCTTACGGAATTGAAGAAGTGCTCATGCGCCACAGCGCTATCATGGATCACTATGATCCGGAGAAAAAGATCGGCATGATGGTGGATGAATGGGGCTGCTGGCATGATGTGGAGCCGGGCACAAATCCGGGCTTTCTGTATCAGCAGAACACCATGCGGGATGCGCTCACTGCAGGCGTTTCCCTGAATATTTTCAATAAGCACTGCGACCGGATTAAAATGGCCTGCATCGCACAGATTGTAAACGTGCTTCAGTCCGTAATCCTGACGGAAGGGAAGAAAATGCTGCTCACCCCTACCTACCATGTATTCCATATGTATAAGTATCATCAGGATGCGGATCTTGTGGAAAGCTGGCTGGAGGGAGCAGGCAAAACCGGCGTGAAGGAGACGGAAATGGTGCCGGAGGTACAGGAATCCGTTTCTGTGGATGAAAACGGCGTGCTGACCGTCACCTTAAACAACCTGTGCACGGAGGCGGAAAAGGAAATAGAACTGGTGCTGACCAAAAAGAAACCTGCGCATGTAAGCGCCCGTATTGTACATGGGAAGATGCAGGCTTATAATAGCTTTGAGGAGCCGGAGCGGGTAACCGAGGAAGACTTTACTGATTTCCGCCTGACGGACAGAGGGCTTACCTTTACCATCCCGGCCTGCAGCGTGCTTATGTTCAGAGTGGAAATGGAGGGGTGAATTAATGCTTAAAACAGTAAAAACGGAAAACGGATATGTGCGCGGCATCCCTGCGGCGGATCCCCGGGTGATTTCCTTTAAGGGAATTCCCTTTGCCGCCCCGCCGGTGGGAGAGCTGCGGTGGAGGGCGCCGCAGCCTGCCAAAGACTGGGAAGGAGTCAGGGACTGCCTGGAATTTGCGCCCATTTCCATGCAGAGCATCCCGGGGCTGAATGAAGAAAATATTTATACAAGGGAATGGAATGTGGATCCCACCATTCCCATGAATGAAGACTGCCTGTACCTGAATGTGTGGACACCCGCTGTGAGCGAAACGGATAAGCTGCCCGTGTATGTATGGTATTTTGGCGGCGGGCTGCAGTGGGGAAACCCTGCGGAAATGGAGTTTGACGGAGAGCGGCTGGCACGCCGCGGCATTGTGGTGGTGACGGTAAATTACCGGCTGAATGTGTTCGGCTTCCTGGCGCACCCGCAGCTGTGGGAGGAATCGCCCCAGGCGCCCGCTAATTTCGGAAATCTGGATCAGCAGTACGGCCTGTTCTGGACGAAGCGGAATATTGCGGCGTTCGGCGGGGATCCGGAGAATATTACCATCGGCGGACAGTCGGCGGGCGGCGGAAGCGTCCTGACCCAGCTGAACTGCCTGCAAAATGAAGGCTACATACAGAAGGCCATCGTGGAGAGCGGTATTTTTCATGATCCTTTCGTGGATCGCATGAAGCTTTCCAGAGAAGAGGCTCTGGATCAGGGAAGACGCTTCCTGGATTTCCTGGGTGTAAAGACCATTGAGGAAGCAAGGGCGCTTCCCGCGGAGTATATCCGGGATAAAAACGATGCCTTCGGCGCGTTCTGGGGAACCATTCCCGACGGCGTATATCAGACCGATACCTACTGGAACAACATGGCGGCAGGGAAATTCCTGGATGTGCCGATGATGACAGGCTTTACCAACAACGAATTTCTGACCATGCCCCAGGCGGAAACGATGGAGGCGCTGAAAAAAGAAGCGCAGGAAAAGTTTGGGGACAGGGCGGGAGAGTTTCTTTCCCTTATTAAGGCGGAGGACGGCCTGAAGGCGGCAAAGGAAAACTGCCTGGTCAATTCTGTTGAGATGGGAATCCGCAGAATGTGCGAGGTCCGCAGGGCGGCAGGAGCCGTGCAGCCATGCTATGTGTATGAGTTTGGCCCCGAGATCCCCGGATGGGATCAGCCGGGAGCCTTCCATTCCTCCGACCTGTGGTTCTTCTTTGAAACCCTGGCAAAATGCTGGCGGCCCTTCACCGGAAAGCATTATGATCTGGCCCGGCAGATGTGTAACTACTGGGCGGAGTTCATTAAAAAGGGAGACCCCAACGGCGCGGACGCGGACGGCACACAGATGGAGCGCTGGGAGGCGTTTTCCCGGGAGGATTGCGAAATGATGACCTTCTTCGAAAAGCCGGCGGCGGAAAAGAAGCCGGAAGGGGAAATCATGGCTTTCCTGACAAAATAGGAAAAGATAAGCTGCACGGATGCGGCAGGAGGAAAACAGATGGATTACATCAGAATGGAAAATAATGCGATTCTGTTTGAAAATGACGGGGAAGTGCTGCGTATTGAACCCTGGGGGAAAGATTCCCTCAGGGTCAGGGCGGCAATGATGAGGGAAATCCAGGATACTGACTATGCGCTGCTTCCCACAGAGGAAACGGAAGCCGTCATTCAGATAAAGGATGGCTTTACAGGCAGTATAACCAACGGCAGGATTACGGCATGCCTGGAGGTGTGCCAATGGAAAAAATGCTGTCAAATCAGTTTTTATAACCAGAAGGGGGAATTGCTCTTAAAGGAAGCCGGCCATGGCGGCGCTTTAAATAATCATTCCAGGCATTTCCGGCCGAGGCTGGGAGGGGATTATGAGCTTACGGTAACCTTCCAGGCAAGAGAAGAGGAAAAACTGTTCGGGATGGGCCAGTACCAGCAGGAGCTTCTGGATATCAAAAACTATGATTACGGAATTAAGGTGTTCTGGCTGGATGAGGCGGAGCCGGAATTTTCTGTTTACGATTATGATAACTACCGTTATTTTATGGGGCCGGCAACTAAAATCGGAAATATTTACCCCCAGCTTTATGCCAGAACCTTTTACGAGGGACAGAGGAAGGCCGGGATGGAAACTGCCGTGAACCTTATCCGCTGCGCATGGGCAGGCAGCCAGAGATACGGCGCTCTTGTCTGGTCGGGGGACATTCACAGTGACTGGGAGACATTCAGGAAACAGCTTTGCGCCGGACTGAATATGGGTATCGCGGGAATTCCCTGGTGGACTACCGATATCGGCGGCTTTTCCGGCGGAAACCCGGATGATCCTGCATTCCGGCAGCTGCTGGTACGCTGGTTCCAGTGGGGGACGTTTTGCCCGGTGATGCGGCTTCACGGAGACGGAGTGCCCCAGACGCCGTTAACCCATAGCGACGGTTCGCCCACCATGCCCACAGGGGCGGACAACGAGATCTGGAGTTTCGGTGACGAAAACACGCCGATTCTGGAAAAGTATATCCGTTTCAGGGAAGGGATGCGGCCGTACACCCGTGAACTGATGAAAGAAGCGCATGAGGAAGGAAGCCCTGTAATCCGGACCATGTTTTATGAATTCCCGGAGGATAAGGCATGCTGGGAGCTGAAGGATCAGTATATGTTCGGCCCGGATGTGCTTGTTGCGCCGATTGTTTATGAGAATACCTGGGAACGCCAGGTTTATCTGCCAAAAGGCGCCATGTGGACCTTGATTTACGACGGAACGGAGTATGAGGGAGGCACAAGCGTGACCGTGCCTGCGGATATCAGTCGGATTCCCGTATCCTGCGCGGACACAGCCATTCGGAATGGATTGGAAGGATTTAAAACGCATCGCAATAGAAAAAGGATAATTTTACGCGGAAAGGAAAGACAGCATGGCAGAAAATTATACGAAAACGAAAGCCCGGATCATGGTATATACCAGGGAAACGGACGCTGCACAATATCCCGCAGGGCTTTCCCGCAGCATCCATCTGGCCTGCAGCAGGGACGGGAAATATTATGAGGCGCTGAACAATAATTATGGCATCCTGTTTGCGGAAGCGGCGGTGGATGATGCGGATATCATTCATGCAAAGGGGGTAAAGAATCCCCGGATTTTTGTAATGCCGGAGGGCGGCTTTGGCATTGTTGCCGTCAGGGTCAATGAGGACGGCAGCGCGGATGAAGACAGCAGAGGGAGCGTTTTGCTCTGGACAACCGCTGACTTTAAGGAATTTAAGAAAATCGGTTTCCTGCCCCTTCATGGGGACGCATATGTGGAGCGGGCGCAGTGCAGGTATGATAAAAATACGGGAGGGTACTGCATCCTGTGGCAGGATGATCTGGGAAACAGCTATCAAAATGAAGTGAAGGATATCTGCAGCTTAACCGGCATATCCCCGGCGCATCCGGGCGTTTATACGGAGGAGCTTCCGGGACAGGCGCCGGAGGGAGCCGAAAAAGGAAATTCCGTGGAGATAAGCGCACAGCTGTGTGATGAAACGGCGCTTTACTGGAATAGGCTGTATTCTGTAAAAGTGCAGGTGCCAAAACGTATTTGGGCCCGCACTGCTTCAGAGGTCGAAAAAGTACGGGCATCCGTGCTGTATTCGGATGGCTCTTCCGTACAAAAACAGGTAAAATGGGAGCTGGACGGATTGGATTTCCAGCATCAGGGAACCTTCCGCACCCGCGGGACCGTGCAGAATGAGCAGTATCAGTTCCCGCTGGCCTGCGGCTTCGGGGATCCTGTTATTTTCCCATGGGAAGGCCGTTATTATTTTATTGCCACCAACGACAACCTGAATGATGTGGGCTTTTATGTGAGGGAGTCGGAGGATGTGGCAGGACTGTTCCGGGAGGATACGCAGCAGCATCTGATACTGGGCCTGGATGAAGAACGCGGGTTTGTCCAGACCTTCTGGGCGCCGGAATTTCATGTAATCGGCGGAGAGCTGTATATCCTGTTTGCCATAAGCGGCAAAAAGTGGGGGCCGCAGTGCCATCTGATGAAGCTGAAAAAGGGCGGAAGCCTGATCGATCCGGAAAGCTGGGAAGAGCCAGTGAGGATACGTAAAAAGGACGGCAGTTTTCTGACGGAGGACGGCATCACACTGGATATGACATACCTGAAAGCAGGGGAGCGCTCCTATGTGGTCTGGTCTTACCGCAGGAATATCGGCACACCATATGATACGGGTTCCATGCTGTATATTGCAGAAGTGGATGAGAAGCAGCCCTGGCAGCTTTCCAGCGAACCGGTGCTGCTTACCAGGCCGCTTTATGGCTGGGAGAATGTGAACCATACCATCAATAATGAAGGCCCTTATGCATTTATTGCGGACGGAAAAGTGTACCTGACGTATTCAGGCGGTGCGGCGGACGGCTACACCTATGCGCTGGGCCTGCTGACCGCGGATGCAAAGGATGATTTGCTGGATATTTCCGTATGGAAGAAACGGTGTACGCCTGTTCTTTCCTATTATTCGGTGGAAGGAATCTACGGCCCCGGCCACAATTCCTTTTTCACGGACGCACAGGGAAATCTGATGATAGCCTATCATGCGGAGGACGCGCTGGAGCATCATCTTCGCTGCGATGGAATCCACAGAGTGCACTTTAACATCCATGGGGAACCGGTCTTTGATCTGTCTGCGAAACGGGATTTGGATCCGGCGCTTTCGCAGGTGGAGATGGAAGTGATTGTGGGCTGAGGGCTGCAGAAGGGGGAGGGGAAATGATAATCAAAGGAACTGCAGACTGTATTCCGGAGGAGGCTGGCTATGATTCGGGACGCATTGCCGTGCTGAACGGCCACTTCCTGCCCATGATAGAGAAGAAGGAGATAGAAGGGGCGGCATACTGCATATCCCGCAGAGGGAAAATCATTGCCTGCAATAGTATGGGAACTGCCCATTATTTTGATGGCCCCGGAGACATGCGGCCGGATACGGTTCATGGAATCGCATCCATTAGCAAGACCTTTACCGCGGCTGCGGTGATGAAGCTGGCAGAAGACGGCCTGATAAGGGTAATAGGAAAAGTAAGCGGGATGAAGGCGGAAAACTATATAGATGAGAATATCTTAAAACCGCTGGGACTGCAGGATACCTTTTTCTTACCGGCCAAGGCGGATAAAATAAAAAGGATAAACCTTCTTGCGGAAGAAGAGAAGGAGGAGATAGAAAGATCGGCAGACAGCAGCAGTCAGATTCCTACAGTTTGGGAACAGATTCCCCAAACCGGCGGCGGTCTTTTCTCAACGCCCTGTGATCTGATTCGATTTGCCAATATGATGCTTGGCATGGGAACCTGGAACGGGGTTCGGATACTGGGGAGAAAAACGGTGGAAAAAATGACGGCCTCATCTCTTTTCCAGGTGCCTGATTATTGCTGGGGAGCCAATGAGTCGGATCGAAAATATGCGATAGGCTTTGACCGGAGGGAAGGCCCGGGATTTCATTATTCCAAAGGGACCTATATGCATGAAGGCTCCGGTTCCTGCTCGCTGGTAATCGATCCCCAGGAACAGCTTGCTGCGGCATGGTTTGTACCATTTCGGCCCGGGGAATGGTATGCAGAGGGGCTCTGGAATGTGAGCAATATTATCTGGTCAGGGTTATAAAAAGTATAAAAAACAAATATAAGGAGAGACAAAAAAATGGATAGTACAAAATGTTTCAGGATTGAAAAGGATGCGCAAATCCCTTTTAACAACAAAGTAGATTACTGCATCGGCACAGGCCGCATGGGGCTGGCGCTGCAGAAGGAATATCAGGAACAGCTGGCCCTGGTGCAGGAGGAGATCGGATTTTCCCATATCCGCGGCCACGGCCTGTTTTCCGACGATATGGCCATCTATCAGGAGTACACGGACGAAAACGGGAAGAAGCATGCGGAATATAATTTTACCTATCTGGATCTGGTGATGGACAGCTACCTGAAGCTGAATATCAGGCCTTTTCTGGAGCTGGGCTTTATGCCGGACAAGATGGCTTCGGGAGAGCAGACCGTGTTTTACTGGAAGGGGAATGTGACGCCGCCGGCAAGCTATGACGCATGGTGCGCGCTGGTGCAGGCAACCCTCCGTCATCTGATGGAGCGTTACGGGGAGGAAGAGGTGGTAACCTGGCCCATCGAGGTCTGGAATGAGCCGAACCTGCCGGGCTTCTGGAAGGATGCGGACATGGAGGAGTATTTTAAGCTGTTCGCCCGTACCTTTGCGGCCATAAAGGAAGTGGATGCCCGGTTCCGCGTGGGCGGTCCCGCCATCTGCGGCGTGGAGGATGAAAAGTGGATACGCATGTTTATGGAATTCTGCCGGAGGGAAAGCATCCCGGTGGATTTCGTAACCCGCCATCATTATACCACCGAGCTGCCGGAGAAGGACGGCCATTACGGCTATGCAAAGCTGAGGGAGCCGGAGGAAGGCTTTGCCAATCTGCAGACGACCAGGGATATTGTTGACAGCTTTGAGGAATTTAAGGGAATGGAGATTCATATTACAGAGTTCAACACTTCCTATATTCCCAACTGCCCGCTGCATGATACCAATAGGAACGCCGCCTATATTGCAAGACAGCTGTCCCGTCTGGGGGATGTGAACGAATCCTATTCCTACTGGACCTTCGGAGATATTTTTGAGGAGCTGGGAGTTCCTTTTACACCCTTCCACGGCGGCTTCGGATTGGTGGCAAACGGCGGGATTCCCAAGCCCACGTTCTGGACCTTTAAATTCTTCAAGGATTTGCAGGGAACCTGCGTGTACCGTTCGGATGAGGCTGTTATCGTGAAACGGGAGGACGGAAGCTACAGGGGAATTGTGTGGAATATGACCCTGGAAGGAACCGGCGAGGATATATGCCATACCTACCAGCTGCCCATCGAAGGAAAGGAATGCTTTATCCTGACCAAAACTGTGGATGAGGCTACCTGCAATCCCCTGAAGCTGTGGCATGCCATGGGCGAACCCTCCAGCCTTTCAGAGGAGCAGAAGAAGCTGCTGAAGGAAGCTGCAAAGCCCTTTGTGGAAGCGGACAGAGCCGCGGTTCAGGATGGCTGTGCGCAGGTAAATATTACCGCGCGTGAAAACGGCGTGGTGTATTTTGAGGTTAAGGCTGTGGAGAATAAGAGCGACAGAGGGTATTGCTATAAAAGAGTGATTGGTAAATAAACAGGAAGGCTGATCCAATACGGAAATCTGTGCACCAGTTACTTTCTGCCTGTGCTGTTGCGGCCTTATAAAAAAGTCGATGATATAGGTGACGATTCAAACAGGCCAGCGCATTTACTGCGCAGATTGTAAGAAAGTGATTCAGGAGTGCTAAAATTCGTCGTCGAAAGTGATTAAAGATGGATTTGGGTAATAACTGTAAAACGGCTGAATGATATCAATATATAGCTATAATATGGCCTGCAAACAAGATAAAAAAGGGACTTGAAAAATTCAAGTCCCCAGTGTATAATTTATTTAGAAGTTATCAAAAGACTGTTGCGTGTCTGATGATTGCGCTTCGGATATCGTAGTAATTTATAGTTACCGGCTATCCTCTATGGGCGTAGAGGATAGCTATTTTTTGTCCTGATGGTTATCTATGTAGGCGAGGGCGGCGAAAATCACCAGCACCAGCGTCAATACTTCAAGAGTATTCATACCACATTTCCTCCTTCATTTATTTCCGAAGGAAAACCAACAGACTATCCTCTGACTTCTGTTCAATTATACGTAAATATTCTAACATAACAAAAAAATAAATACAACAAAATGATAGAGTATTTTAATATCCATAAACGTAATTCCATACTAACTACGAATTAGCTCTTTATATAATATTTTTCCCTTCATGCAAATCATTAGTTCCCTCTTCTTCATGGTTTCCAGCTTTTCCTAAACTGCAGCGGGGTAATATGCTCCCTTGATTTAAAAAGATTAATAAAATGGGATGCCTGGTTGATCCCGCAGCGTTCTGCAATTTCATTTACCGGCAAATCCGTATATTTCAAAAGCTCCTTGGCATAGGAGAGACGCAGCTCAATCTGGTATTCATGAGGAGAACTGCCCACATACCGGGAAAACTCCCTGATAAAGTGGTATTTGCTCACATGAAGCTGCCGGGCCAGATCATCCAGAAGCAGCGGCTCCTGAAAATGCCTGTTGATATAGCGTTCCGCCTCCCGGATGCCGGGCGGGATCAGGATATCGTCGGGGGAATGGGCATCTGCGGCGGAAGCGCTTCCTGTGCCGGCGCTGCGGCGCAGGAGGAACTCCGTCAGAATCGAAGTGATCAGCTGGGCAGAAAGTACCTCGGTAGTGATATTTTTTTTTGAATAAAGCTCCATGATCTGCCGGATACCGCTTTCTATCCGCGAGGGAGCCGCGCCCTCCTGTTTTTCCAGGATGCCGAAGCCGTTTTTTGTAAATTCCATAAAATAGCCAAGGGCATTGCTTCCGTTAAAATGCAGCCATAAAAAGTCCCAGTGGGAGCCTTCGGGCGTAAAATATTTATGGTAATCCATGCAGTTGATAAAAAAGCTTGACCCCGGGCCCAGTTCGTATTCCTGCCCCTGACAGCACAGGATGCCGCGGCCGGAAATAGTATGCAGAATCAAAAAGGAGTTCAGGTTTTCCCGCTCGGTATAGTAGGGGTAAAAGGTATGAAAACAACCGGTTTCCTGCATATAGAAAAAGATGCTCTGGGCGGTCTGGCTGGGATTGGAAAAGAGCGACCAGGAATCTGCGCTCCAGGAGGTGAGGCCCTTTTCCATGAATTTGTTCTGCCTTATGTTTTTCATGAGAAGCTTCCTTTCCGGTGGGCCGTTGCAGGCCTGAATTATATTGAGCAATTTTCTGATATTTTAGGGCAATTTCATTCGATGTAATTTTATTCTATGCGGTTATAATGAAATTGTAAAGAGTATCATATCAGGAAAAGGGGATAAGGAAATGGATGAATTTTATATTAGCCCGGGGGATCGTGAAATTCTCAGAGAGTTTGCGAAGAAGCAGCTGGAATTTTCCCAGGCGGAGAAGAATCAGAAGCGTATCGGGGAATGGTACGAGCACAATTCACTGCAGGGAAAGAGGCCTATGATCCATCTGGAGCTTGGTACCTTTGAACAGGAAATCATTCCCGACAGGCTCAGATGCGAAGGAGAATTTGCCAGGAAAATCGAAAAGGATTTATACAGCAATTTTCTGAATCAGGAGTTGTTTGATGATGACAGAGTGACGCCGGATTATTTCCCGATATCGTATGATACCTGGTTTACCCTGTTTGATATTCCGGTTCGTATTCACCACCTGAAGGGTTCTGTGGGCCATGAGTTTGAACCGGTGATAGAGGAGCTGGAGGAGGATTACGGTAAGCTGAAGAAATCCACCTACGGCGTGGATCTGGAAAAGACAGAAAAGAGACGCGTTGCGCTGGAGGAGGCTTTTGGAGATATTCTTCCGGTGCGCATGAGCATGGGGTGCCTTTACAGTGTGCCCACGCAGATGATTGTACATATCATGAAGATGGAACAGATGATGTACAATATTTACGACTATCCGGAGCTGTTTCAGGAAATGATGGACAGGATTGCCGAGGATACACTGGAGTATTACCGCTTTTTGGAGGAAAAGAGGCTCATTCTTCCCACTGTTGCGGGAGAATCGCTGGGGCAGGGCAGCTGGTGCTATAACCATGAACTGCCTGGCTGGGAGGAACATGGGAAACGTCCCTTTACCACGAAAGATGTGTGGGGATTTATGGATTCCCAGGAGACGGTTGGACTGTCGCCTGCCATGTATGAAGAATTTATTTTCCCCTGTTATCAAAAAATTGCAGGACAGTACGGGCTGCTTTCTTACGGCTGCTGTGAGCCGGTGGATCCGATTTGGGAGTCCTGTATCAGCAAGCTGGATAATTTGAGAAAGGTTTCCATTTCACCCTGGTGCAATGAAGAGTATATGGGAGAACGCCTGGCAGGCAGCAAAATAATTTTCCACAGAAAGCCTTCGCCCAACATTCTGGGGCTGGGCACCGTTCTGGATGAGGACGCGCTCAGGGCCGCCATGCGCAAGACGCTGAAGGCGGCGCAGGGCTGTAAGCTGGAAATTACACAGAGGGATGTTTATACCATCAATCATGATGTGGGCAAGGCAAAACGGTATGTAGATATTATTAAAGAAGAAATTGAGAATCACTGGAAGGGTTAGTGTTTGCAGGCGGCAGGAATGAATTCTCAGACACGCCTCAGCAAGATGCTCTTTGCAGTCGCAATTGTAAGCGGCTGCAAAGAGCATTTTTTTGTTTTTTGGTAAGCATGTCCTGTAAAACAAAAGCCTTTCAGACAGAAGCGCTGCCGGCAGCTTCAAATATGTGTTAATGCGACATCAGCGGTGAAAAGCTGTCGTATTTCTCTATAAAGAAATCTGCGCATATTCTTTATAATGAAGGTATGATTTACGGAAATTGTGAAGTACCGTACGGCATCTGTTTTTTGATATTTCAGGCAGCAGGGCCAGGGCGTGTATGAAAAAATATTCCTATAGTTTTAAGGCTTACTTTGATATCCTGCCGGGAAGGATGCCCGGCAGGCAGAAAAAAGATTAGGGGAGGATATGCATATGCTGGAAGTACAGCACAGAAAAGGAAGAAAAATAAACAGAGTATATCAGGAAGGGAAGGCGCTGTATCTGGAACAGGAATCAGGGCTTATCCGCATCCTGCCGCAGACGGACAGGATTATCCGGGTTTCCTATACGGAAAACGGCGGTTTTGCGTCGGAACAGGGGGCGCAGCTGGCCGATTTGTCCCTGGAAGGCGGCAGCTTCTGGAGTTGGAAGGAAGAAGAAAAGGAAATCCGGGTGGACACCGGATTTCTGCGGATGAGGATTGCCCGCGGCACCGGTTCCATTTCTTATGAAAGGGCGGACGGCAGCCTGCTGCTTGCCGAACGGGACAGGGAAAGCAAATGCGTGGAGGCGTTCGATTCCTACCGCATGGTGGTGAATGAAAATACACAGATAGAAGAGATACAGACGCCGGACGGCATCAAACGCAGGATCCGGAAGGCGGACCGCGTTTTTGATAAAAAACTCTATCACACCAGGCTGCACCTTGATTTTGCGCCGGAGGAACATCTTTACGGACTGGGACAGGCGGAGGAGGGCGTATGGAACCTGCGCCACACCACCCAGTATCTGCACCAGGCCAATTTGAAAATCGCCGTTCCCATGCTGCTTTCCGATAAAGGCTACGGCATCCTTTTGTCTACCCAGAGCCCTGCCATATTTAACGATACACAGCACGGTACTTATCTGTATACAGAAGCGGATGAATATCTGGATTATTACTTCCTGGCAGGAGAGTGTGCGGATGAGGTGACAGGAGGCTTCCGACTGCTTACCGGGAAGGCCGCCATGCTTCCCCGCTGGGCCTTCGGCTATATCCAGTCCCAGGAAAGATATGAAAGCGCCGTAGAGCTTGTGGAAACGGCAAAACGGTTCCGGCAGGAGGAAATCCCGCTGGACGCCCTTGTCCTTGACTGGATGTCCTGGAAGGGGAATCTGTGGGGACAGAAAACCTTTGACGGGGAACGTTTCCCGGATCCGGCGGACATGATACAAAAGCTGCATGAACAGAAGGTGCATTTTATGATTTCCATCTGGCCGAATATGAGTGAACTGAGCGATAACTACCAGGAATTTTTGGAAAAAGGCCTGCTTCTGCCCGCCAGCGAAATCTACGATGCCTTTTCCGAGGAAGGCCGCCGGCTGTACTGGGAGCAGGCGGAACGAGGGCTGTTCCGACATGGAGTGGACGCCTGGTGGTGCGACTCCAGCGAGCCGGTCACACCGGAATGGGGAAGACGGTGCAAACCGGAGCCGGGAGAAATGTACCGGGAATTCGTGGAGGCTGCCGGCAGCTGCATGCCCCTCCAGAAAAGCAACGCCTACGGACTGTATCACGCCCGCGCGCTCTATGAAGGGCAGCGCTCCTGTACAGAGAAAAAAAGAGTGGTTAACCTGACCAGGAACGGCTATGCCGGAAGCCAGAAATACGGAACGATTCTGTGGTCGGGTGATATTTATGCCAGCTGGGATACCCTGAAAAAGCAGATTGCGGCGGGCCTGCATTTCTGTGCCAGCGGCCTGCCTTACTGGACGCTTGATATCGGTGCTTTTTTTGTAAAGAAGGGGGAACCCTGGTTCTGGAACGGAGATTATGAAGAAGGCTGCGCGGATCCCGGATACCGGGAGCTGTATGTCAGATGGTTCCAGTACGGCGCATTCCTGCCCATATTCCGCAGCCACGGTACGGACTGCAGAAGGGAGCCCTGGAATTTCGGGAAAAAGGGCGAGCCGTTTTATGATGCAATCCTTGCGTCGATCCATCTTCGTTACCGCCTGCTGCCGTATATTTATTCGCTGGCTGGGCAGGTATGGCGGGAGGACGGAACCATGATGCGCCTTCTGGCCTTTGATTTCCCGCAGGATAAGAGAGCTTTGGACATTGCGGACGAGTACATGTTCGGTCCGTCCCTGCTGGTCTGCCCGGTAACGCAGCCCATGTATTATGAGGCGGGCGGCGCAGTCCTTGATAAAACGGAAAAAAGCCGGGAAGTATACCTGCCCGCAGGTACCTCCTGGTATGATCTTCGCAGCGGGAAAAAATACGAAGGCGGACAGACGATAACGGCAGCCGCTGATCTGGACAGCATTCCCGTATTCGTAAAAGCCGGTTCCATCCTGCCCCTGGCCAAGCCCGGCAGCAGCACGGCGGATATGCAGGAGGAGATTCTCCTTCAGGCCTATGCCGGAGCGGACGGAAGCTTTACCCTGTATGAAGACGCCGGGGACGGTTACGGCTACGAGAAGGGGGAATACTGCGTGACACAGATTACCTATTGTGATAAGGAACGGAAAGTGGAATGGAAGACGGAAGGAAGGACTGAGTTCAGGAGAGGTGAATTCAGGGTGGAGATTGTTGGATAAGAGTAAGCATTCAGCAGGGGTTCCGTCACTTATCGGCGGCAGCATTTCTTAAGAAAAGAACAGGGATCATTAAGAATCGAACAGATACATGTTCCATAAAGTTTGCTATTCTGGAACCGGATGGAATGTTAAAAGAAAGGGGAAAAAAATGAAGCTATGGTATTCAAGTCCTGCACGGCAATGGTGCGAGGCTCTGCCGGTGGGAAACGGCAGATTGGGAGGTATGGTGTACGGAGGATGTGCTCACGAGCTAATCAAGCTGAATGAGGACAGCATCTGGAGCGGAAAAGCGCTGGACAGAATCAATCCGGATGCGTTGGAAAATTTGCAGAAAATCAGGGAAATGCTGCATGACGGGCAGATAGAGGAAGCGGAAAGACTGGCCATGTGCGCCCTCTCCGGGGTGCCGGATTCCCAGAGAGCCTATCAGCCGGCAGGGAAATTAACCCTGGATATGCCGGGCCTGGGGGAAGTGACTGATTACAGGAGAGAGCTGGATCTGGAAGAAGGGATTGCAAAGGTCGTATTTTCAGCAAACGAAACCCGGTATACCAGGGAGGTTTTCTCCTCTTATCCGGATGGCGTGCTTGTCGTCCGACTGGACGCGGAGGGCAGGGAAGGCATTTCCTTTGACTGCCGTCTTGGCAGGTGCCATAACTGGACGGACGAAATGGGAAGGGAAGGAGATACGATCTGGTTTACCTCCGGCTGCGGGGAAGGAGGGATATCCTTCTGCGTCGCAGCCCGTGTGCGCATATCGGGAGGAACTGTGGGAATCATCGGGCAGACGCTGACGGTTGAAAATGCCCGGAATGCGGAAATCTACCTTGCGGTGGAAACCTCCTTCCGGCATGAGGATTTTGTCAGGGCATGCAGGGACAGGCTGGATCGGGTGTGGGAAAAAAACTATGAAGAAATCCGAAGCGCCCATTGCCGTGATTACCGGAAGCTTTTCGGACGTCTGGAGCTGGCCTTTGCGCAGGAAGATCCCGGGCTGGAGGCATTGCCTGTGGATGAACGTCTGCAGGCAGTAAAGGAAGGCAAAGAGGATATCGGCCTGGTTTCACTCTATTTCCAATATGGAAGATATCTGCTGATCGCTTCCAGCCGGGAAGGAAGCCTGCCGGCAAACCTGCAGGGGATCTGGAATGAAAGCCTGACGCCCCCCTGGGACAGCAAATTTACCATAAATATCAATACGGAAATGAATTACTGGATTGCAGAAAGCGGAAACCTGGCGGAATGCCATCTTCCCCTGTTTGAATTGCTGGAAAGGATAAAGGAAAACGGAAAGGAAACCGCGCGCCGCATGTATGGCTGCCGGGGATCCGTAGCCCATCACAATACGGATATCTATGCGGACACCGCGCCTCAGGATTTATGTATTACCTCCACCTTCTGGGTTATGGGAGAAGCCTGGCTGGCTACACATGTATGGGAGCATTACCTGTATACCAAAGATAAAGATTTTCTGGAAAAGCATTTCGATATCCTGGAGCAGAGCGTCAGCTTCTTTTACGATTTCCTGACGGAGGGGCCGGATGGTACGCTTGTGACCTCGCCTACCATTTCCCCGGAAAATACATACCGTACAAAAGACGGAAAGGAAGGGCATCTTTGCGAAGGCGCAACCATGGATGTGGAAATTCTCCAGGAGCTGTTCCTGTGCTATATCGGGGCCTGCGGCGTGCTGGGCAAGGAAGAAGCGCGGATCAGGAAGGCCCAGGAGGTATGTTCCAGATTCCCGAAATTAAAAACCGGACGTTACGGCCAGCTGCTGGAATGGATGGAGGATTATGAGGAGCCGGAACCGGGACATCGCCATATCTCCCATCTTTACGGCGTTTATCCGGGAACCACCCTGACCTGGCAGGAAACGCCGGAGCTGATGAGGGCGGCAAGACGTTCCCTGGATCGCAGGCTGGAAAACGGCGGCGGGCACACCGGATGGTCCCGGGCCTGGATCATCGGTTTATGGGCGCATTTCGGGGAAGGGGAAAAGGTGTACGAGAATTTGCAGGCGCTGCTGGCAAAAGGGACCTTCCCGAACCTGATGGATAATCACCCCATGGGAGACGGCTTTGTATTCCAGATTGACGGTAACCTGGGAGCTGCCGCAGCCGTATTGGAAATGCTGGTGTTAAGCCAGCAGGGGCGTGTGGTTCTCCTGCCTGCGCTGCCGGAAAAGCTGAACGGCGGAAGTGTCTGCGGGATCTGCCTGAAGGGCGGCGCCAGCCTTTCCATGCGCTGGCATGAGGGCAGGGTAACCTGGCTGAAGCTGGATGCAAAGGACGAGTTTAAGGCGCAGCTTGAGGTGAATGGGACGGAAGAATCCATAGCTTTGGCAGCGGGGGAGAGTCTGGAGAGAACGTATTGAGGAAGGGGAACTGTTCGGCATGAAATAAAGTATCCCGGCAGAAATTTAATATTTCTGCCGGGATGTTTCTTAATTGGAGGAGGTATGGATTTATGGAAGCACAGTTTCACTTAAGGCATGAGGAGCCGGCGATGCGCTGGAAGGATGCCCTCCCTATGGGCAATGGGTTCTTAGGAGCCATGGTTTATGGGCATACCGCAAAGGAAAGGATTCAGCTAAATGAGGATTCTCTCTGGTATGGGAAATCGGAGAACAGAATTAATCCGAAAGCGGCCGGAAAGCTGAAGGAAATACAGGAGAAGGTGCTGGACCGCAGGTTTGATGAGGCGGAAGAGCTTATGTATTCTTATATTGTATCCTCTCCTCCTAATATGAGGAAGAGCGGTCTCGGAAACTCTTTGAAGCCCGAATTTCCGCTCTTTTTTACTTTCT
>OLQH01000182.1_pt1 | contig 73970 bp, 63 predicted proteins | sample 1672671 | NCBI WGS metagenome assembly OLQH01 (sample SAMEA3136712, study PRJEB25190) | human gut metagenome
TGGAAGCAATTTATGAGTCAGCAAAGAGCGGTAAGACAATTTATTTTGATTAAAAAGTAATCTGACCGTGCAGATCCAAAACGTAGACTGCTACGTCTGCGTTTTGGACCTGCGCACTCGAATCCGTATCCTGCGTGAATAATACAGTTATTTACGAAACACTGTAGTGGAAAGAAATAAAAAAGATGGTAACTGTTCAGTACCTTTACAGTTACAACAGATCAAACATAAGGAGTAATCATGGAAATACATAAATTACAGCAATTGCTGTCAGAAATGTCTTTGCAGGAAAAAATAGGACAGATGGTACAGCTTACCGGTGTATATTTTGACAAAGAGGCAGTGCTTACCGGAGTTGTCGGCGAACAATTACCGCCGGAATGGGTCATTCAGTATGCAGGCTCCGTACTGGGAGTGATCGGTAAAGAAAAAATATGTGATATTCAGAGCAAATATATGGAACAGCATCCCCATCATATCCCTCTACTCTTTATGGCAGATGTGATCCATGGATGCCGGACGATTTTCCCGATTCCACTGGGGCAGGCATGTTCCTTTCATCCGGAACTGGTGTCAGAGGCAGCATCGATAGCTGCCTCTGAGGCATCTTCCGAAGGACTTAAGGCAACCTTTTCTCCGATGATCGATGTTTCAAGGGATCCCCGGTGGGGCAGGATGCTGGAGTCTTTTGGTGAAGACCCATATGTGAACGGAGTCATGGGAGAAGCCATGGTAGATGGCTATCAGCAGAAAAGCGATGAAGGAATCGCAGCATGTCTGAAACATTTTGCAGGTTACGGAGCAGTGAATGCAGGCCGGGAATATAACGATGTTGAAATATCCCAACGGACATTCCTGGAACAGTATGTAAAACCTTTCCGCATGGCCCTGAAGGCGAAACCAGCTATGGTTATGACCGCTTTTAATGCCATAGACCGAAAACCGATCAGTGGGAATAAGGAACTTCTCAGAGACCTTCTGCGGGATAAAGAAGGATTTGATGGTACAGTGATCTCAGACTGGGGTTCCATCGGACAGCTGGAAGAACAGGGTGTGGCAGCCGATATGGATGAAGCGGCGGTTCAGGCTATAGAAGCCGGAGTGGATATAGATATGATGAGTCCTGCTTATATGTTCCGACTGGAAGAACTGGTGAAGAACGGGCAGATTCCGGAGTCATTTATCGACGAAAGCGCATTCCGGGTTTTGATGATGAAAAATCAGCTGGGACTTTTTGAAAATCCCTTTGCAGGTCTTGGAAAGAGTGGAAAACTGACCCTGCATAACCGGACAAAAGCATATCAGATGGCCAGCGAAAGCTGCGTCCTTTTGAAAAATGAAGAAATACTGCCCTTGTGTCAGAAACAGAAAGTCATCTGGGCAGGACCTTATGTGACATCCAAGGAATTCCTGAGCCGCTGGGCAATCTTTGGTGAGCATGAACCTGTGGAAACAATCGAAGCTATTCTTCAAGATAAGAAGATGAATGCGGAATGTATTACGGGCTGTAGAATGCTTTCTGAGGAAGAATGCAAGATCTGGCAGGTGGAACAGGATAATTCGAATGAAGAAATAGATGAGCAGTGGCTGGAAACGATAACCCGGGAAGATACAGTTGTATGTGTACTTGGGGAACATGAATCTCAGTCCGGAGAGGCTGCCAGCAGAGCATTTCTGACTTTACCGGAAGAGCAGCAGATGCTTTTTGAAAAAATAGCAAAACGCACGGATAATATCGTGACAGTGGTCATCTCAGGAAGACCGTTGGATCTGCGGAGAATCTCAGAAAAATCCAAAGCCGTCATCATGGCATGGAGACCGGGAACCATGGGAGCGGAAGCGATCACAGATCTTGTGTATGGCATAACCAATCCTTCGGGAAAACTGGCTGTAAGTATTCCATGGTGTGTGGGACAGGTGCCGATAAGTTACTGGGATATAAAAACCGGACATGTACTTACTGCGGATAACCTGGAGAACCGTTTCACCAGCAGATATATGGATATTCCTAACACACCATTATATCCATTTGGTTTTGGATTATCCTATACAGAGTTTGATGTTTCGGATGTTGAAATCAAGACAGAACAGGACAAAAGAGTGCATGTCCATTGTAAGGTAAGTAACACAGGTAATGTTGCGGGGGCAGAGGTCGTTCAGTGTTATTACGAAACCTTACATGCATCTGTGGTGCGTCCGAAGAAAGAGCTTGTCCGTTTTCAGAAAGTCTTTCTGGATCCGGGAGAAAAGAAGAATGTGGATTTCTATATTGACCCGAAAGAATTCTCATATTATGATAAAAATATGGAAATCGTCAGCAGCGGAATGCAGCTTCGAATCAGTGCAGGAAATAGCAGCGACCATGAATGGGGAAGCAGTGAGCTATATATTTAAGTATAAGGAGAAGGAAGAGACCGATGAAAGACTTTGAAAAGGATTTGATTTATTATCCCAATCCGGATCCCATTGAGGAACCGAGATTTGTCTTAAATTCTGTAGATGAACTGGAGAAATCAGAAAAATACAGTGTAATCTGCAACGGAACAGAGCGTGTGGTATACCATACAGATTCATTCGATTATGTGGTAGTAGTAGACAATGAGGCATATGATCTGGAAATTTCCATCCATACACCGTTTAAAGAACTGGCCATCCGGCCCACCAGTTTCGGAATAGAACCTTCCGTAAAAGGAGAGAACGTTCATATTCATCTCGATGAACCGAGAAAATTCACAGTAGAGACAGACGGTGGTCTCCATGACGCCCTGTTTGTATTCTGTTCTCGCAGAATCGAAAAACCGGAAAATACCACTATTTGTTTTGAAAAAGGTAAGGCATACAATGTAGGAGTTCTTACCCTGAAATCAAATGATACGGTCTATATCGAGGAAGGTGCTGTTGTTTCCGGATGTATCTATGCAGAACACAGCGAAAATATTTCCATCGTGGGAAACGGAATTGTCAACGGAGCCTGCTGGCATCTGCCGGACAGCAATGCACATCGTTTCTTTATTTATATCAAATGGTGTAAGAATGTTCTCTTAAAAGGATTTACTGCAGTAGACGGACCATCCTGGCATGTGGTTCCGGCAGCCTGTGATCATGTTGTCATTGATGATATGAATATTATGTCAAGAATCGTAACAGGAGACGGAATTGATATCACAAGCAGCCAGGATGTGGAGGTGAAAAACTGCTTTGTCCGTTCCACAGATGACAGCATCTGCATCAAATCCCAGGGACTGTTTGAGGATCCTTCCACAGTACGTGATGTAACAAAAGTGCGCGTTCACAATAACGTGATCTGGAATGCAGAACCAGGTAACGCCATAGAGCTTGGTTATGCTCTCCAGAGTGAAATTCATGATCTGGTATTCGAGGATTGTGATATTATCCACTGCCAGTACGAAGGAAATATGGGCGGTGCTGCACTTTCTATCCATCAGGCAGACGGAGGTCACGTTCATGATATCCACTATAAAAATATCAGAGTAGAACAGGCGGAACAGAAACTGTTTGATATCAAGGTTCTGCTTTGCAGATATACAGAGCAGATGGCAAAAGGAGAGATCCATGACATCTATTTTGACAACATTCAGGTATTAAACGGAGATATCCCCGTTTCTACGATCCGTGGATTCCAGACACCGACAGAAGAAGTGCGTGTCCATGATATTCACTTTGATAACATTACCTTTATGGGAGAAAAGTGTGAAACCTGGCAGGATATGCGGCTTGTCACAGAGCTGGCAAACGATATCTACGTCAATGGCGTCAGAACATGCAAACAGATGAAATTCTAGAGGTGAAATATGGAACAAAATAGTACACTTTTTCAAAAAGACGGAAAGTATTTTTTGCAGCTGGACTGCGAGAATGCAAAAGAGCTTTCTTTAAAGTGGGATGACAAAACCTATTCATTTGCAAAAGACGGAGAAAAGTGGATTCTGGAACTTCCGTTTTCCACAGCTGTGAATTATGTACAGATCTGTGTGAACGGACAGGAGGTTCTGCATCCGGATCTGCCGATCGGACATGGATATGGCCGTTTATACAATTATATTGAACTGCCGGATGAAAAGAAGCTGGCTGAGATTCGTGACATCCCGCATGGAACGCTGACCCATGAATTCTATAAGTCTGAAATTTCCAATAACTGGGAACGATTCATCGTTTATCTTCCACCATGCGTACCATCCGCAGGCCTTCCGGTTCTGTATCTGCAGCATGGATTCGGTGAGAGTGAGATTTCCTGGACAACAACCGGAAAAGCCAATATCATACTGGATAACCTGATCGAGATGGGAAAAATAAAACCTTTTGCACTTGTGATGAGTGATGGAATGGTAAAAGAAAAGGTTGGTTCAGAAGAAAGATTAAACCATGTTTTGCTGGAACGGATGCTGGTGGAGGAAATTATTCCGATGGCAGAGAAAAAATATCAGTTTGGCGGTTGTAAGGAAAAACGGGGTATGGCAGGCTTGTCTATGGGTTCTGTACAGACAACCCGGACGATATGCGACCATCCTGATCTGTTCAGCGAAGTCGGTATCTTTTCCGGTTTTATAAGAGACAATATCGAAGGCAATCCGGATCGGGATGCAGTCGGAAGAAAACCTTACGAGCAGACCCATCTGAAGGCGATGGACGATCCGGACTTTAACAATTATTTTCATACCTTTTTCCGCTGTATCGGAGATAATGACTGTCGCCTTTCCAGATTTCTGGAAGAGGATGCAATCATCCAGGAGAAAGGTGTCCATGAAATCAGGAAGATCTATCCGGGCGAACATGACTGGAATGTGTGGAGACCGTGCTTTGCGGACTTTGCGCAGATGATTTTCCGGTAGGATTGTATAAAGTAAGAAAATATAGCCGGGCAGGAGCTGCCCGGCTATTGTATTTTACGCGAGTAAGGAGCCAAAGTCCGTGCTTGCACGAGACCTTGGCGAGTGCCGCGATAGCGAGTCTACGGCGAGCAAGGAGCCAAAGTCCGTGCCTGCACGAAATCACTGCCCCTGCGTGCCTCTCGCTTCCCGATAAGCAGAAGGGGACATCCCCAGTTTCTTCTTAAAACTGTTGCTGAAATAATATTGATTCGTATAACCACACTTTGTGCTGATCTCTTTTAACGAAAGACTGGTGGATTCCAGATAATGACAGGCACTTTCGATGCGAAGCGCAGTGATGGTATCACTGATGCTTTGTCCGGATACCTTTTTGAACAGAGAACTCAGGTATGCAGGGCTGATGTTGGCATGTCGTGCGATATCATTCAGGCACAGGGTGTTGGTTTCAAAGTTTTCCCGGATATATCCAAGAGCCATGGTATATATCTGATTGTGATAGTTCTGTAAGGACGAATCCATCTTTTCGCATACGGAGGCACATAACTGCGTCAGCCATTTTACAAACTGTTCGTAGGTGCGGAAGGAATCAAACCGGGTATAGACCTGGATGATTTCCCTCTCCAAATCTCCGGTATCCAGGTTCATCTCATATAAGAATTTCAGAATTCGTCCCAAAAGGGAGTAGATTCGGATGAAAACCAGATTTTTGTCCTGAACCTGTCCTAACAGATTCTGAAAATAGCAGGTAAGCCATTCTTCGATAGCAGTCATGTCTTTGGAACAGATAAGACGTATCAGTTCTTCGTCGGTATTTTCGGAAAAGGACAAAAGACTGAATTCTTTACCAAGTGCTTCTCTCGCATCGAAAATATTTTTGTGTGGGAAGAAAAATCGGTATTTCAGCGAGTGGGAAGCACTGGCAAAGGACACCGGGAGCTTCCAGATGCTGTCAGCAAGACTTCCGATTCCGATATTCAGAGAAAGTACATTGCTTTTGCAGGATTCGACAATAGTGGAGGCTACTTTGTGCATGGATTGAAGAAAATGCTGGGGATGTTTTGTGTTCTGGCCGATGATGCAGACGATCCCGCTGAATTCTTTTAAATAAAAAACATGGTCAAAAATCTTCATTTCTTCTTTTACCAGATCCAGGATATTCAGAAGCTGGATCTGGTATTGCGTAAAATCCAATTCGGATTTGGATGGGTCGGGTTCTGTCTCCAGAATCAGAACGTGAAAATAGTCATAGTCTGATTTTAGATCCAGATATTTCAGATACTGGCTCAGATGAGTGGCCGGATCCTCACCGGGATAATGGAGCAGATCATGAAAGAATTTTTCTGTCATAACAGGCCGGCTTGCCTTTACCAACTCCGTATTTTTTTGTGTACGGTCGATATCCGTAAAAGCATTTTTGATTTTTTCCGTAAGATAATGATAATCCAAGGGTTTCTCGATATAGTCGTATACACCAAGGCGGATCGCCCGTTTGGCATATTCAAACTTGTCATAGGCACTTACAAGAATAACTTTTATGAAAGGCTGGATCTCCAGAGCTTTCTGACTCATGGAGATCCCATCCAGATCCGGCATCTCAATATCCGAGATGATCAGATCCACATGGGTGTCTTTCAGGATGTCCAGAGCGGAAAGACTGTTATATTCTACGGCAATCACAGTGGCATCCAGAGCACTCCAGTCAATATTTTTTTCGATGCCTTCTGCGGTGAGGGAGTTGTCATCTACAATCATTACATTCTTCATCATATTCCTCCATCTGATCAAATTCAATGGTAATGGAAGTGCCTTCATACAGACAACTTTCTACAGATATCCTACCATTTCCAAAATAAGGATTGGAGATTCGTTTGTTTACATTTCCAATGCCAAAGTGTTTTTCATAATTAACAATTTTTTCATCCAGTGTCTTTTGCAATTCCCCAAGCTGTTCTTTTGCCATTCCGATTCCGTTATCCGTGATCACAATAATAACCGTATCGTCTCCGTAGGAAAGATCGATGGAGATATGAACCTCCGGCGTTTTCTGAGAGAGACCATGCAAAATACTGTTTTCCAGAAATGGCTGCAGTGTGAATTTGCAGATCAGGAAGTTATCAATGCCGTCTTCCATATTGATCTTCCAGGTAAGATTATCATTATGGCATAATTTTTCCATTTCCAGATAAAGCTGTGCGATGGTCAGTTCGTCCCGGATGGAGATCAGGTCTTTCGACTTTCTGAGTGTCATGCGGTAAAAACGTGTAAGATTCGTCAGCATCTGATTGGCAATATCCAGCTTTCCAAGGGACTGACAGGTCTGGATGGATCCCAGAATATTATAAAGAAAATGTGGATTGATCTGGGATTGGAGAAGCTGGTATTTTAACCGTTCTTCCGTCAGTGACAGTTCCAGAATAGACTGGAGATTGTCATTCAGGGAATGCTGCATTTTTTCAAAGGTTACCCCCAGTTTATCAATCTCATCGAAGGTTTCAGGTGCGCGATCCTGTGGTACCAGTGCCTTCATGTTGGTGTCGGATGCATCTAATTGTAGTGTCTCCATAGCCCTGGATAGGGTCTTGATTCGTCTGGTAAGATTCTTCGAGATCAGAACCACAACCAGAATCGTCAGCGGAAGAGAGATCAGGATTGTCAGGAGGATACTTTTGATCAGTATACGCGTGTTTTGCATGATATAAGAATCCGGTATCTCTGTCACCTGTAGCCAGCCGTTTTGTAAAGTAGTAGTGTGATAATTAGTGTGAGATCTCTTTTTTAGAGAATCTCCCTTGTGGTATAAGAAATCCCGTTTTTCTCCGTCAAGAGAGGCGGAAAGCAAAGAAGGATTGTTACTGGCAACGATTTTTCCGTTGTCTGTAAGGATATAGCTGGTGATCTGATTATCCTGGAAACTTTCCTGTAGAATGGAGGAAAATTCAGATGCGTCCAGATGAATTATATAAGCATACTTTATGCTGTCTGTACCCGGATGTTTTAAAACTCTGCAACAGGAAACCGAATTCGTCATATGGTAGCTGTTATTCAAAAGAAACGGAACAGACAGCAGATCCTGATAAAACCAGACAGAGGATGTTCCCGGATTTTCCAGAGCTTCTTTTGAAATCTGAAAGTCAGAAAGCCTGGACACAGGAAAAAAGTATAAGCTTTCGCTGGATGCCATATGCTCGTCCGGAAGAAATATATTGATATAGGCCAGATCAAAGGATGTCTTAAACATGGACAGATTGCTTCGAATCTAGGAAAGCATAGCCAGAGTGTCCATGGGTGCATCTGTCTGCATCAGATTGTACATATTATATTGAAGCGTATCGGCTATATTTTCCACTTGCTGCAAGCGGTTATCAAATTGTGTATGCAGCTGTGCATCAGCGGAAATAGATGCATTCAGAATCTTATCTTCAGCAATGTTATAAGAAACAGCATAGGAAATTCCACCTATGATGAAAATAGGAATCAATGTGCACAGCAAAAACGCACATAAAAGCCTGTTTTGAAAATGGGAAAAGTATAATCGTGGACCTCTGGAACCTTTTTTTGAATGTTTCATAAAATCTCCTTGTATTGTATCCGGGCAAAATCTATCAAAAACGCTTTCGTCAATGAAATCTTGCATGTAATCGTTTGGATTTCGGCATGCTCATGCCAGAACACTATTATATATGATCAATTTCTATTCTTATTATAAAAGATTAAAAAAATGCTTTCAACAAGGATAAAAATAATATAAACGAATCGAAAAATATTGTATTTTGAGAAAACAGACTTTTTGATATCCTTAACTCATCAAAGAAATGGGCGTGAGGCCACAAACAAACAGGAGGTAATGAAATGAAAAAGAAATTAGTGAGCGTGTTACTGGCAGGCGTTATGGCAGTGGGAATGCTGGCAGGATGCGGCAGCTCCAAAGGAAGCGAAGGGGAAGAAAGTACAGGAAAATCCGAAGATTATGATCTGACTTTGTACAGCATCAATACAACAGATCCGGACTTTGATGAATGGCTGAAAAATGTAGAGGATGCCACTGGTCTGAACATCAATGTAATCGCAGCTCCGACAGATTCCGATACCCGTCAGCAGAAGGTTACAACTATTTTATCTACAGGAGATGATGCTGTCGACATTATTGAAATCAATGATGAGATGAGTGCGGCATTCAAAAACTCAGGTTGGCTGGAAGGGCTGAACGACACAGTTATGACAGAAGATATCCGTAGTCAGTTTGCACAGGGTTATCTGGAGAATATGATCACAGATAAAGACGGCAACATCGTTGGAGTTCCGGGATATGCCGGATACCTGGCTTTCTGGGTAAATCAGGAAATCATGGATGAAGTAGGAATTACAGAGATCGATACAAAAGAAGACTTCATGAAATATATGGAAGCAGTTTCCGGCGACGGAAGATATGGATACGGCGGATCCTGGGAAAAAACCTATGTATTCAATGAGATCGCACAGTTTGTAAATATGTTCGGTGGAGATTATTTTGACTGGACAAAGGCTGAAAACAAAGAAGCCATTCAGTTCCTGAAAGATATGGTAGATAATAACCAGACACCGATCGATCAGATTGCAGACAAATATGAGCAGATGAATCCGAAAGCCAATGATGGAAAGTATGGAAGCTTCTTTATGTGGGGACTTGGAACCGATTACGAGAAAGCAGGTATGCTGGGAGAGGACAAGATCCATATGGCTATGGTTCCTGACTTCAGCGGCAAGGGAGAGAGAGCAATCTTTACAGATTCCTGGAGTTATGTTCTGAATTCCGCTTCCAAGAACAAAGAAGCAGCCATCAAATTCCTGAAATACATGGCAGACGAAGGTGGAATGGAAGCATCCTACAAAGCATTTGACAGATATCCTGCAAGAGCAGATGTAGCAGAAAAAGTTGTTCCGGATACAGATCCTGCAAAAGAAATGTATTCCCGCTATGCTTCCGAGTGCAACGTTTCCGGACGTCCGATGCTTCCTCAGACAATGGAATTTATTACAGACATGGGAACTATTTTCCAGTCCTGCATGAAAGATGAGATCTCTGTAGATGAATTCTGCGAGAAAGCTCAGGGTCTGGTTGAAAAATACAGTAAGTAATATAGCTGAACAATGATTGAAATAACTGGTGAATAACGAAACAGTTGGCAACAGGTATTGAATGCGGATTGAAAACATCTGCTTAGTAAAAGGGAACGCACCGTAGCAAACACAATTTGCGGTGCGTTTTCCTAAGATGACAGGAGGAGAAAAGAGTGACAATCAGTAAAAAATCGATGAAATGGATTCCATGGATCTTGATTCTTCCGGTTGTGATTATCCGTGGTTTTACTACTTTATATCCGATTATAGTAACTTTGAAAAATAGTTTATTTGACATAAAGGTTTTATCAGGAGTCAACGAATTTGTCGGACTGGCAAACTACGTTAATGTATTTAAAGATCCCAAAGTGCAGACATCCATATCCTTTACTGTGATATTTGTGGTTGTTTCCATGGTATTCCATGTGGTTTTAGGTGTGATTCTGGCTTTGATCCTGAATATGAAATTTAAGGGCAGAAGATTCTTAAGAACCATCGTACTGATCCCGTGGGCTATGCCGGCCGTTGTTATTGGTATGGCAGCAAAATGGGGATTCAACAACGATTACGGTCTGGTGAACGATTTTATAAGACGATTTGTATCAGATTTTCAGTATAACTGGCTGATCAACACCGGTTCCGCCAGAGCAGCGGTTATCGCCATGGACCTGTGGAAAGACCTTCCGTTCTTTGCAATCCTGGTATTGTCCGGACTTCAGTTTATTTCCGGTGATATCTACGAAGCTGCAAAGGTGGATGGGGCAAACGGAGTGCAGAGCTTCTTCCGTATCACATTACCGTTGATCCTGAAAAATGTTATCACTTTATGCATTCCGTTTACACTTTGGAGACTGACAACTTTCGACCTGGTATATGCTATGACTTCCGGTGGTCCTGGTGAGGATACATCCCTGATCGCATACAGAATTACCACAGAAGCATTTACCAATCTAAATGTGGGTTATGCATCTACACTGGCGGTTATGTTGTTCTTTGTAATGGCGGTCTTTAGCTTTATCAACATCAAATTCATGAATAAACTGGCAGATTAGGAGGTATTGACATGCAGGATACTAATAAATATAAAGTATATAAAGCCCTTACTGCAGTAGGCAGATGGCTGTTATTTGCAATCGTTTCCTTTTTGATCTTATTTCCGGTTCTGTGGATTTTCGTATCATCGATCACACCGCCGGGTGAATTGTTCAAGACACCGATCGACTATATTCCGGATCATCCGACACTGGAAAGCTACAAATTTCTGATAGAGAATGTAGGACTTTTTGAGAAAATCGGAAATACAGTGCTGATCGTAGGAATCACAATTATATTAAGTACTGTTCTTTGTGCTATGGCGGCATATGGATTTTCCAGATTCAGAACCAAGGGTGTCAGCATTGCCTTTGCGTTCATTATTGCGACAATGTTGATTCCGGAAGTTGTAACAGCAAGACCGCTGTATGAATTTATGAGAGCTGTTGGGCTGTATGACACCTATCCGGGTCTGATCATTCTTTATATCAGTGCAGTCGTTCCATTTACGGTATTGATCTTAAAGAACTTTGCATCGGAGATTCCGGTTTCCCTGGAGGAAGCAGCAGCCATCGACGGAGCGAATTTTATCCAGAGACTATTCAAAGTGATCTTACCGCTGATGAAACCTGCAATCGCTACAGTTTGTATTATTAATTTTATTACCTGTTTGAACAACTTCTTTACTCCATTGTATTATTCCAATGACATTCAGGTGCTGTCCGTTGCAATTGTACAGTTGCCACTTAGAGATAATATGTATGGTGTTCCGTGGGATCTGGTAAGTGCTATGGGTTGGATCATCTTATTACCGATTATTATTTTCGTAGCAGTCTTTGAAAAACAGATTATGGATGGTATAATGGCAGGAGGAGTAAAAGCGTAATGGGTAACTGTGAAGGTACTGAACAGTAATACTAAACCTGATATTATTTGCAGACTAGAAGGAGGACGTAACAATGTATAACGAATTTGGTGGAACTTTAAGTAATTTAGCATTAGCGAAACATAGAAAAAGCCGCGCGATCAATGCGGAAAATCCAAGAGGAGAAAAAGGAAAAGGCGGTATGGCAGCCAGTGATCTCGGACCTTCCAGAAAAGGAAGCCCGTGTCTTAGAGATATCGCAAGTGGCCAGACAGTGACACTGGCAGAGATTGAAGGACCTGGTGCAATCAACCATATCTGGATTACAGTGGATGCAAAAACCACAGACGCAGATTGCTTTGTATTGAGAGATCTGGTTCTTCGTATGTACTGGGATGATGAAGAGGAACCGTCTGTAGAAAGTCCGCTGGGAGACTTTTTCTGCTGTGGTTTTGGTAGAGAATGCAATGTAAATTCTATGCCGATCGCAGTAGTGCCAAGCAGAGGATTGAATTGTTATTTCCAGATGCCTTTCAGAAAAAAAGCAAGAATCACTCTGGAAAATCAGCATGCCAATCCAATTCCTGCATTCTTCTATCAGGTGGATTACTGCCTGTATGATGAAGGACTGCCGGAGGATATCGCTTACTTCCATGCACAGTGGAGAAGAGAAAAGATCACTCAGCTGCAGAAAGATTATGTAATCCTTGATAATGTCAAAGGAAAGGGTCACTATGTAGGTACTTATATGGCACTGACAACACTGGAGCGTTACTGGTGGGGTGAAGGTGAAGTTAAATTCTATATTGACGGAGATGAGGAATATCCAACTATTTGCGGAACGGGAACAGAAGATTATTTCGGTGGTTCCTGGAGCTTTGCGAAACAGGTAGATGGTAAGACGGTGGAACAGAATTATTGCACACCTTATCTGGGATATCCATATTATTCTTCTCACGATGAGTTGATTCACAATTTCTATCACAATGACGATGTTATGCCGATGAGAGGTTTTTACCGCTGGCATATCCAGGATCCGATCTGTTTCGATGAGGATCTGAAAGTGACGATCCAGCAGATCGGTGTGGGATACAGAGGATTATTCGAGAGACAGGATGATGTGGCAAGTGTGGCATACTGGTATCAGGCAGAACCACATAACAGTTTCCCGGAACTTCCTGGAAAAGAGGATCGTTGGCCTAGATAGGAGCAGAACTTGAAGAAGTATGTATTGGGTGTTTTTATCGGATGTTTGTTGCTGATGTCCGGATGTAAGGGGCAAGAGGATGAAGTTCATATGGAGGCTGCGGATTCTCAGGAAGAGAAAATAACCATCATGCACATAGATGCGGAATCTCCAAGATTCAGGAAGTTTATCGAAAATGCGGAAAAGGAACTGAATCTTGAGATAGAGATGATATCCTGTCCTGCAGATGCAGACGTGCGGCAGGCTAAAATCTCTACGATTCTGGAAGCCGGAGATTCTTCGGTTGATATTTTTTCTGTCAATGATGAGATGATCAGTGAATTTAAGCACAAGGATTATCTGAAACCATTGAATGATACGGTGATGACAAAAGAACTGTTATCCAATTATCCGGAAAGTTATATGCAGAATGTACCGATGAAAGATGGTGAAGTTTATTCTGTCCCCTACCTTATGGATATTATGGTATTCTGGGTAAACCGGGAAATCACAGGCGATCGGGAGTTCCGGATGCAGGAAGATTTTGTTTCTTTTTTGAAAGAAAACTTGGGCAATGATGTCTACGGATATGGAGGAGCATGGGATCAGTCCTATGCGTACAATGAACTTTCGGAATTTGTAAATCTCTTCGGAGGCGATTATTACGACTGGGAGAATAAAAACACGAGAGAAGCACTTAGCTTTCTTCATGATCTGGCAGCAAAAGGAGAAGTTCCTGTTTCACAAGTGGCAGACCAGTATGAACAAATGGAACAGAAATTTTTGGATGGAAAATACGGCAGTATTTTTATGTACAGCGGAGCCATAAACACTTTTGAATATGCCGGAGCTTACAGAATGGAAAAAATCCAGGTAGCACCATTACCGGGATTTCGAAAGAATGCTACCAACATCGCTACGTGGCAGTATGTGTTAAACAAGGCATCTGAGCATGAGAAAGCGGCAATAAAATTCCTGAAATATGCCGCAAGCAGAGAAGGAAATATTGCCTATGCAGAATGCATGAAATGTCTTCCGGCCAGACTTGATGTGATCCGTGAAGAAAAACTGGATATCCCGGGATTTCAGGTTTTTCGGGATTATGTGAATCATGTTGAATTGAAGGAACGTCCGTTTTCTTCTGATCCAATGAAGGATATCTCTGCGACCGGCATATTATTTCAGCAATATGTGATGGATCAAATATCTCAGGATGAATTTTGTGAGAAAATGGAAGAAATGCAAAAGAATCAGAGATAGCAAAAAAACAGAGCAAATCGAAAAGCAACGATTTGCTCTGTTTTTTCGTTACCGTGTCCCCATCTTACGCACCACACACAAAACTGCTCCGATCACATTCATGAATAAAAAGGATTTGCCCAGATCATCCACAATGTGGAAAAACAATTTGGCGCCTTCCAACGGAGCCGGGCTGGCAGGAAGGATTGGATAGGCATAGGTGGATACAAAGGCCAGAAGAACCAGAACAACGAAACCGAACAGTCCACGTCCCATATCAACCTGGCGGATCTTGCCGTGATCCGGCATCCGTTTTCTGCTGGCGATCCACAGTGCCTGGATACAACCAAAGCCCACACAGATCAGTGCCCCAATCAGATAGATTCCCTGGGCATAATTCTTTTCCTGTACTACTCCGGCGATGGAGCCAAGGGTCACCCGGTTGGCCCAGAAGTTCTGTGCCATACGAAGGGTGGACAAAGCCATCAGGGCTACGCAGATCCACTGGATCACAAGATAAAACAGGGTGCCTCCCAGTTTTACGCTTCCGGTGGTTAAAGAAGTGGCTGCAGATAGGAGTCCGCCTCCTTTTTTCTTCTTTTTTCGCCTGGTTTTGGTTTTCTGCGTGGTAGTTTTATGAATCGTATGCTGGTTTGTGGCAGTATTTCTGGATCTGCCGGAACCGGAGTTTGGATTTTTTTTGTTCTCTTCCCGACGTCTGGCAGCAGGAGTCTCATTTTTACCGGAAGCAGGACTACCGGTACCGTTGCCATTATCAGCGACTGGTTTTGATGAGTTGCGGTTTACGTAATCATCGAAGGACTGCCAGTCATCCACCAGACGATCGGTATCTGTATTTTTTGTGACTGAAGTATTGTCATTGGAAGCGGCCGGAAGCGGTGCACCGCAGTAGCTGCAAAAACGACCGGTGACTTCAGCACCACACGATGGACATTTCATAGTTCACTCCCCCTTGTTAGAATTTCAGATTTTATTGTACCACAAATACAGGAAAACATATCTGAAGATTTTGTGAAAATTAATGAAAAATAATTACATTTTTTGGTAAAAAAGCAAGAATCGTAAGGAGAAGATTGCGTTGACACCATCTATACCGATTGGTATAATATAGGAAAACAAGGAGTAATCCTGGAAAAATAGGAATCAACAGCTAATAAATATAAGGAAAAGGGGATGAAACAGATGGATAATCGGCAGCTGATCATTGAAAAAGCGCTGGAACTGTTTTGTGCTCGTGGATATGACGCAGTGGGGGTTCAGGAGATCGCAGAACAGTCCGGAATTACAAAACCAACGCTGTATTATTATTTTGGCAGTAAGCAGGGATTGATGGAGACGATCCTTGAGGAGAACAGTCATATTCTGGAAGAGATGCTGGAAAAGGCGGTGGAAGAACCTGGGGATGTCCCGCAGGTGTTATACCGTGTGGCGAGAGCGTATTTTGATTTTGCGGGAAGCCACTGGCAGTTTTATCTGTTCATGCTGAGTCAGTTTTATTCCGGTAAAAAATCCGAAGGTTTTCGGGCTGTGTATCCGCGGATCCAGAAATATTATCAGCTGGTAGTGCGGATCTTTGAAGATTCTGCGGATCGTCTTGGTAATATGGGGGGACGACAGGAGCAGTTTGCCGTGAGCTTTATGGGAATCCTGGATTCGCATATGATGATGCTTGGCAGAGAGCAGGATGAAGAACACGGACTGGTGATGACAGATCAGAGAACGTATGAGATCGTCCGGCAGTTCCTGTACGGTATTTATTCGTAACTGCGAAAGTATGGAACAGTTGCATGTATAAGTGTGAAAAAATAACTGGAAAGACAGTTAAGATAAAAGAAGAAGGAGACAGGGATATGGCAAAGATGGAGTTTGGGGAACTGGATCAATATTTATTTGGACAGGCTACACATTATGATATTTACAAGAAACTGGGAGCACATCCGGTAACACAGAATGGAAAAAGCGGCACGTATTTTGCAGTATGGGCACCGAACGCAGAGGATGTTTCTGTTGTCGGTGAGTTTAATGACTGGGATCCGGAGCGCCATCCGATGAAAAAGACAGGACCGATCGGTGTCTGGGAGACTTTTGTTGCAGGAGCCAAAGTGGGAGATCTGTATAAATTCTGTATCCGTGCCATGGACGGAAGACTGCTGTACAAAGCAGATCCTTATGCAAGCTGGTCTGAGATGCGCCCGGGCAATGCATCCCGTATCGCGGATATCACAGGTTTCAAATGGGGTGATGCCGCATGGATGAAGAAGAGAAAAGAGACCGATCCGAGAAGAGCGGCTCTCTCAATCTACGAAGTACATCCGGGGTCCTGGAAAAAACATCCGGCATCTGAGGCAGATCCGGACGGTTTCTACAGCTATCGGGAACTGGCACATGAGCTGGCAGATTATGTAAAACGTATGGGTTATACTCATGTGGAACTGATGGGCATCGCGGAGCATCCGTTTGACGGTTCCTGGGGTTATCAGGTTACCGGTTACTATGCACCGACCGCCCGTTTCGGATCTCCGAAAGAATTCAAATATCTGGTCAATTATTTACATAAAAATAAGATCGGTGTCATCCTCGACTGGGTACCGGCGCATTTTCCGAAAGATGCTCACGGACTGGCAGAGTTTGACGGAACCTGTATCTACGAGCATTCTGACCCACGTCAGGGAGAGCATCCGGACTGGGGTACCAAGATCTTTAATTATGGAAAAAACGAAGTCAAGAATTTCCTGATCGCGAACGCACTGTACTGGATCGAAGAGTTCCATGTAGACGGTCTGCGTGTGGATGCAGTGGCGTCCATGCTGTATCTGGATTATGGAAAGAAAGACGGACAGTGGATCGCGAACAAATATGGCGGTAACGAGAACCTGGAGGCTATTGAATTTTTCAAGCATCTGAATACTCTGATTCTTGGAAGAAACAAAGGAACTATGATGATTGCTGAAGAGTCTACTGCATGGCCGAAAGTAACCGGAGATGTGGAAAAAGAGAACGGTCTCGGATTCACGTTTAAGTGGAACATGGGATGGATGCACGATTTCCTGGAGTATATGAAACTGGATCCGTATTTCAGAAAATTCAACCATAATAAGATGACCTTCTCCATGACGTATGCCTTCAGCGAGGAGTATATTCTGGTACTGTCTCATGATGAAGTTGTCCATCTGAAATGCTCCATGATCAACAAGATGCCCGGAGAGTACGATGACAAATTTGAGAATCTGAAAGCCGGATATTCCTTCATGATGGGGCACCCGGGTAAAAAACTGCTTTTTATGGGACAGGAGTTCGGACAGTTTCAGGAGTGGAGTGAGGCGAGAGAGCTTGACTGGTATCTGCTCCGTGAGGCAAGACATCAGCAGTTACAGGATTATGTAAGAGATTTGCAGATGATGTATAAAAAATATCCGGCACTGTATGCGGATGCCAATGGCTATGATGGTTTTCAGTGGATCAACGCCGATGATGCAGACAGAAGCATCTACAGTTTCATCCGTTGGTCACCGACGAAAAGAAACAATTTGTTGTTTGTCTGCAACTTTACTCCGGTAGAACGGAAAGACTACTGGGTAGGTGTACCGCAGAAGAAACAGTGTAAATTAATCCTGAGCAGTGCGGACCCGGCTTACGGCGGACAGCATCATGTGGACAATCCGGTATTCAAACCGGTCAAGGGAGAATGTGACGGACAGCCATACCATGTGGCATATCCGCTGGCTCCATACGAAGTTGCGATATTTGCATTTAATTAAGAAAAGAAATATAGATAACAAAAAACGACGGAATCTGTCGGCAGAACAATCTGCTGACAGATTTTTTTTCGCAAGCAACGAGCCAAAGTCCGTGCATGCACGAAACGCTCTAGGCGACTGGTATGGCTCCGTTTTCTGTAATCTCCGCTTACCAAAAGCACCTCGCGGGATAGGATCAGTGAACGGATCAGGAACATACCGAAAAACTATGTTTATGGCGAAAATGAATTGACAAATATACATTACTTTGCTAACATGATGAAGTATGATTGTTAAAAAATCAGGCCAAATAAGGAGGAGAAAGAGTAAAATGAAAAGATTCAAAAAACTTGTGTCTGTACTTACTCTGACAGCGATGCTTGCAGCAAGTCTGATAGCCTGTGGCGGAAAAGATCCGGTTGCAGAAGGTGACAGCACAGCAGGCACAACCACTGCCGACAGCAGTACAGCTACCACAGAGACTTCTGGTGACAGCACATTTACCTATGCCATCTCCGGGGACCCCACAGAGACTGTCAATGTTATTACAACATCTGACCGTTGGGGATTATCTACTGTAAAGATGATCTACTCCCCACTGTATATGAATAATGCCGATGGAATTAACTGGTTCCTGGCTACAGATTATAGCGTATCCGATGACAATCTGACCTATACATTCAAACTGAGAGATGATGTGAAATGGTCTGACGGTGAACCATTTACCGCAGATGACGTGGTATTCACATACGAAGCCATGGAACAGGAGGATAACCTTGGCTGGGCTTATTCTCAGCTGGTTTACGATCAGGGAACGGTAAAAGTGGAAAAAGTGGATGACTACACCGTATCTTTCACATTCCCGTTCGTAACACCTACGGCTATCGAGATGTTAAGTCAGATTTTCATTATGCCGGAGCACATCTACAAAGATGTCACAGATTTCGAGCATAACGATTACAACATGAACTCCGTAGGAACCGGTCCTTACAAACTGGTAGAGTATCAGTCAGGCTCATATCTGAAGTTTGAAGCAAACGAAAACTACTACAAAGGTGAACCGTCTGTTAAAAATATAGTATTCCAGATCATCGAAAATGCAGATACTGCGATCCTGGCTCTGCAGAACGGTGAAGTGGATGCTTATCAGATGACACCACAGCAGGTGAAAAAACTGGATCTGGATGCAAGCAACCTGACTGCTTATTCTTACACAGAGGGTCGTGTCGGTTACCTGCAGATCAACTGCAACCGTGTAACAGACGAAAACGTTCGTAAAGCCCTGCTGTTTGCCATGGACAGAAAAGCAATGGATGATGCAGCCTTCGAATCTGACGAATACTACAGCATTCCGTATACCTTCCTGCCAACCAACAGCCAGTTCTACACAGAAGACGGTGTGGAAAAATACGAGCAGGATGTAGACAAAGCAAAGAGTATGTTAGAGGAAGCCGGTGTGAGTGGTCTGAAACTGAAACTGGGTTACATCTCCAGTGATGCCGTACAGTCCGCACAGGCACTGCTGATTCAGGAACAGCTGCAGGAAGTTGGTGTGACGGTAGAACTTGCCGGTGGAGACGGAACAGCCATTGCAAACGCAATGAAGGATCCGGATAACGAGTACGATATGTATCTGGGCGGTTATATCATGGGTATTGACCCGGATACCTTCTCCAGCCTGTTTGAAAATGATGGTGCTTACAACTACATGCACTACAGTGGATACGATACCATTGACCAGCTGTTTGAGGAAGGTCGTTCTGAATTGGATGAGTCTGCAAGAAAGGAAACCTATGCAAAACTGCAGGCAGCTGTCCAGGATACAGGTGCTTTCTATCCGATCATTTCCAACAACAAGATCCTGGTTGTAAACAACAGAATCCAGGGTGTGGAAGATGCAGGACTTGTTCCGGTATATACCTTCGAGGATACTTCCAGTCTGAAAATTGCTGAATAAGCAATCATCAAAGATTAGACACTATTTATAATGAGGGCGGAATTCTTCTGAAACAGGCGAAGAGTTCCGCTTTTTGGGCTTAAGAATGAAAAATAAAAGGAGAAAAAGGTATGGCAAAGTATATTTTCAAACGTATTCTTACTGCGATCCCGCTGATCATCGTGATCACGATCCTGTGTTTTTCTCTGATTCATCTGGCACCGTATGATGCCATCGATGCCATGACAACTCCAAAGATGTCTCCGGAGATGGTACAGATGATCCGTGAAAAATACGGCTATGATCAGCCGGTTTATGTGCAGTATATCCGCTGGCTGGAAGGAATCCTGAATGGAAACTTCGGCTATTCTATCGTGACAAAAACGAATATTTTCGATGAGCTGGCGACAAGAATCCCGAACACGATCAAGCTGGTGCTGCCGTCTTATCTGACTGCCTATGTGATCTCAATCGTGCTGGGTCTGGTGGCCGGTTCTCACAAAAACAAATGGCTGGACAAACTGATCGACGGGATCTGTTCCCTGTGGATCGCGATGCCGACTTTCTGGGTAGCGATGCTCTTTATCTATCTGTTCGGCTATAAACTGCGGATCCTTCCGATCCTTGGCATGCATACGGTAGGTGTGAATACTTTGTCTGATTTCCTGTTGCATTTTATTACACCGTATCTGGTGCTGACACTGGCATTTATCCCGGACAATGTGCGTTATGTGCGTTCTTCCACAATCACACAGTACTCCGAGGATTATGTTATGGTACAGAAGGCATTTGGTGCTTCCAAAGCAGAGATCATGTTCAAACATGTCTGTAAGAACGTACTGCTTCCGGTTATCACAAAACTGGGTATGGCATTACCAACGCTGGTAACAGGTGCGGTTATCACGGAAACCGTATTCAGCTGGCCGGGTATCGGACCGTATTTTATCAAGGCGGTGCAGGGTATGGACTATCCGATTGTCATGATCGTTTTGATATTGTCTTCCACCCTGGTAGTCCTGGGAAACCTGCTGTCCGATATTTTATACTGCGTGACAGATCCGCGTATCAGAAAGATGGGGTAATCGTATGGCAATGAATCATTCACAGAAAAAACGTCTGGAAAATGTCTGGGAGGCATTAAAGCACGACAAAATCGCAATATTTTCTATTATCTTCCTTGCACTGATCCTGATATTATCCTTACTGGCTCCGGTGCTCCCGCTGGAACCGAATAAAACCGATGTCGCTCATATGTTAGAGGCACCAAGTAGTGCCCATATTTTCGGAACCGATGAAGTGGGCCGTGATTATCTGGCGCGTGTCATCTACGGAGGCCGTGTGTCCCTGCTGGTCGGCGTGCTTGCCATGCTGATGAGTGTGACCATCGGTGTCACTGTTGGGATTCTTGCCGGTTATCTCGGCGGTATCATAGATGGTATCCTGATGCGGATCGTTGACATTCTGCAGTCCATTCCGTGGCTGATCCTGGTTACGGTTATCAGTATTTTCTTCAAACAGGGACTGGTGTCCATTATTATCGTGATCGGATTCTTCTCCTGGATGGAAATCGCCCGTCTGGTGCGTGCGGAGGTTATGTCCGTCAAAGAGCGGGAATATGTCCTCTATGCGGACTTTACCGGTGTGCCGTTATTTAAAATGGTACTCCGTCATCTGATTCCTTCGGTACTGCCGACGATCATCATCGCAGCGACCACCAGTATCTCCAATGCGATCATGACAGAATCTTCCTTAAGTTTTTTGGGGATCGGTATTCAGGAACCGCTGTCTTCCTGGGGAAAATTACTGCAGAGTGCGCAGAGTAACCTGCAGAATGCCGTTTACATGGCGATCATCCCCGGTCTTTTGATCATGCTGACCATCTTTGCGTTCAACAAACTGGGCAATCTGCTTCGTATCTATGTAGATCCCCGTGTCATGGATGCAGGCAAATAGGAGGAGTGGAGATGAAAGAAAACAGAGTATTAACCATAGACAATCTGACCACTACGTTTGAGAGTCACAAACAGAAGATTCAGGCGGTGCGCGGGGTCTCCCTCCATGTGGATGAAGGAGATATTCTGGCTATAGTAGGAGAGTCCGGAAGTGGGAAAAGTGTAACCATGAAGTCGGTCATGGGACTTCTCGGAGAAAATGCAGATGTGCAGGCAGATCATCTGGAACTGCTGCAGAAGGAACTGCTGTCCATGTCTGAAAAAGAAAAACGGAAAATGCGTGGAAAAGATATGGCAATGATCTTCCAGGATCCGATGACTGCCCTGAATCCGCTGAAAAAGATCGGATATCATATGATCGAGGTACTCCGACGTCATCAGAACCTGAGCAAGGCAGAAGCAAGAAAAGTAGCCATCGATATGCTGGGAAAGGTAGGAATCCCGTCGGCAGAAAGCCGGATGGATCAGTATCCCCATGAATTTTCCGGTGGTATGAGACAGCGTGTCATGATCGCAATGGCACTGTGCTGCCAGCCGCGGCTGCTGATCGCCGATGAACCGACAACCGCACTGGATGTAACCATCCAGGCGCAGATCCTGCAGCTTCTCAAACAGTTAAATGAAAATGAGCAGATGAATATTATTCTGATCACCCACGATCTCGGGGTGGTAGCTTCTCTGGCGAAACGGATCGAAGTGATGTACGGGGGTCTGATCATGGAAGAGGGAACCACAGAAGAGATCTTCGAACATCCGACCCATCCGTACACGAGAGCACTGCTTCATGCGATTCCAAAATGTGAGAGCGGATGTCGGGAACGCCTCGAACCGATCCCTGGTATGGCACCGTCTCTGGCGAATCCGCCGGCGGGATGTCCGTTTGTGACCCGCTGCCGGTTTGCATGTGAGGAATGTAAGAAAGGGATCCCGTCCATGCGGGCATATTCCGATACTCAGTCCTCCAGATGTATCTTCACAAAAGAAGAACTGGACGAGAAAGAGAAGAAAGAAGAGGAGAAATAATATGGAAACAAAAGAACAATATCTTCTGGAAGCGAAGAATCTGTCCAAGTATTTCCCGGTCAAAAATTTCTTCGGAAAACTGGTACAGGAAGTACGGGCGGTGGACCGTGTGAACCTTTCTATTAAAAAAGGAGAAACCTTCGGTCTGGTGGGAGAGTCCGGCTGTGGAAAGTCCACACTGGGACGTACTCTGATCCGTATGTATGAGCCGACAGATGGAATCTTAACCTACGACGGTCACGACATCACAAAGACAAAGGGGAAAGAACTCCTTGCATATCATAAAAGAATGCAGATTATTTTTCAGGATCCTTATTCTGCGCTGGATCCCCATCAGAATGTAAGAGAAATCATGGCCGAACCGATTTCCGTCTTTGAAAAACTTCCGGAAAAAGAGATGGATGAGCGGATCGTAAGCCTTCTCGAAAAAGTAGGTATGAAGGCAGACGATATGGAAAAATATGCCTATGAATTTTCAGGTGGACAGCGTCAGCGTATCGGTATCGCAAGAGCCTTATCTGTGAATCCGGAATTCATGCTCTGCGACGAGCCGATCTCCGCACTGGACGTATCTATCCAGGCACAGGTTGTCAATGTGCTGGAAGATCTGCAGCAGGAACTGGGACTGACCTACCTGTTTGTGGCACATGATCTGTCCATGGTGCGCCATATCTCCGACCGGATTGGCGTGATGTATCTTGGTAAGATCGTGGAGAGCGGAGACAGTGATGAAGTGTACGACAATCCGTGTCATCCGTATACTCAGGCACTGCTTGCCTCTATTCCGATCGCAGATCCAAAGCGTGCACTCAGCCTGGAAAACTGCGGTATCGAGGGGGATCTTCCGAGTCCGCTGCATATCCCGTCCGGCTGCCGTTTCCACACCCGCTGTCCATATGCGACCGAGCAGTGCAGACAGCAGGAACCGGAACTGGAAGAGAGAACGCCGGGTCATATGGTGGCATGCTGGAAAAAATAAAAAGAGTGAGGAACAGATAAAAATATGCTTTCAAAAGAACTTTACCGAACCTATGTCCAGATCCTGAAAGATGAACTGGTACCGGCGATGGGATGTACCGAACCAATCGCCATCGCTTACGCGGGAGCCGTAGCCAGAAAGACACTGGGAGTCCTGCCGGAGCGGGTGGAGGTTGCGGTCAGCCGAAATATTATTAAAAATGTAAAAAGTGTGGTTGTTCCCCACACCGGGGGCTTACGCGGAATCGAAGCCGCAGCAGTTGCCGGAATCGTGGCAGGGGATGCTGTGAAGGAACTGGAGGTCATCTCCCATGTGGAACAGGAAGACATCGAAGCGATGGGAAGCTTCCTGAAGGAAGTTCCGTGCAGTGTCTGTGAGGCATCCTCTGATCTGATCTTTGATATTCAGATTACTTTGTATCATGGAGAAGATAGAGCGAGTGTACGGATCACCGATTTTCACACGAATCTGGTGCATGTGTCCAGAAACGGGGAGATTCTTCTGGCAAAAGAGATTACCGGAAAAGAAGAATCCGCACTGGCAGACAAATCGACGCTTACTATAGAAAAAATCTTTGCATTTGCAAAGGAAGTGGACCTTGCAGATGTCCGGGAAGTACTGGAACGTCAGGTTCGTTACAACATGGCGATCGCCGAGGAAGGGCTCTGTGGTAATTATGGAGCCAATATTGGAAAGGTTCTGCTGGCCACTTACGGCGATCAGGATGTCAAGGTGCGTGCCAAAGCCATGGCGGCTGCCGGTTCCGATGCAAGAATGAATGGCTGTGAACTTCCGGTAGTGATCAATTCCGGAAGCGGCAACCAGGGAATCACAGCTTCTGTCCCGATCGTGGTTTTTGCAAAAGAACTGCAGGTATCGGAAGAGACGATGTACCGGGCTCTGGTGATCTCAAATCTGGCAACGATCCATATCAAAGAAGGAATCGGCAGACTTTCCGCATACTGCGGTGCAGTGGGTGCCGGATGTGGCTGTGGCGCCGGGATCGCCTACCTGTACGGAGACGGCAAGAAGGAGGGCGAACATGCCATTGTCAACGGTCTTGCCATTGTATCAGGTATGATCTGCGACGGAGCGAAAGCGTCCTGTGCAGCAAAGATCGCGTCCTCCGTAGATGCGGGAATCCTCGGTTACTTTATGTACAAGAACGGACAGCAGTTTATCGGCGGTGACGGTATCGTAAAAAAAGGAGTGGAAAATACGATCCGCTGTGTTGGTAAACTGGCATCTGAAGGTATGCTTGAGACAGACCGGGAGATCGTGCATCTGATGATCCACGGATAATACATACAGAAAAATAAGCTCCTTTTGCATGAAAAGAACGGTTAGCTGCATGAAACCGAAACGCAAAGGGGGCTTTACTTTTTGGACAAAACGTGATAAAAGTATAGAGGAGTAACTATTCGGTAAGAATATCCTGTGAGTTCTTTTGACAGGAACTGTTGAAAGAACTCACAGGATATGCAGACAAAAATTCAGGGCTGTTTTAGAGAAAACAGCCCTTTTTGGGCGTTTTTCAGGAGGTAAAAAACATGACAAAGATTGACATTATTTCAGGATTTTTAGGAGCCGGAAAAACAACACTGATTAAAAAACTGCTTTCTGAAGCTTTAAAAGGCGAGCAGGTAGTGCTGATTGAAAATGAATTTGGAGAGATCGGTATTGACGGAGGATTCTTAAAAGACTCCGGTATCGAGATCCGTGAGATGAACTCCGGATGTATCTGCTGTTCTCTGGTAGGTGATTTCGGAACTTCTCTGAAAGAAGTGATCACAACCTATCATCCGGATCGTATCATCATCGAGCCGTCAGGCGTAGGCAAACTGTCGGATGTCATCAAAGCGGTAAAAGGTGTGGATGTGGACTGTGAGATCAGCCTGAACAGCTATACAACTGTAGCAGATGTAAACAAATGCAAAATGTATATGAGAAACTTCGGTGAGTTCTTCGAGAACCAGTTACAGTATGCAAGAACGATTATTCTGAGCCGTACCGATACACCGAAGGCTACCGAAGAGAAAGTAGCCAAAGCAGTCGCTCTGATCCGCGAAGTGAACAAGGATGCAGTGATCATCACCACTCCAATTGAAAAACTGGACGGTGCACAGATTCTGGAAGCTATGGAGCAGGGCAGAGAAGAAGACGAAGATTTCTGCCCGGTATGCGGTGGACACCACGATCATGAACATCACCATGACGACGAGTGCGGACATGACCACGACCATGAGCATCATCATCACGACCACGATGATGAGTGCGGATGCGGACATGACCACGATCATGAGCATCACCATGATGACGAGTGCGGATGCGGACATGATCATGACCATGAACATCATCATCATGACGACGAGTGCGGATGCGGACATGATCACGATCATGAACATCATCATGACGGCGAGTGCGGATGTGGACATGACCACCACCATCACCATGCAGATGAAGTATTTACAAGCTGGGGTCGCGAGACTGCTAAGAAGTATACAAAAGAAGAGATCGAAGCTGCATTAAAGACACTGTCAGAAGCAGAAGATCTCGGTGTGATCCTTCGTGCCAAAGGTATGGTGGACGGAAAAGACGGACAGTGGATCTACTTTGATATGGTTCCGGAAGAGTATGAGGTACGCACCGGTACTCCACAGATCACAGGTAAACTGTGTGTGATCGGTTCCAAGATGGCAGAAGACAAAATTGCTGAAATTTTTGGAGTGAATGAGTAATGATGAAGAGAGATGTTCCCGTATATTTAATTACAGGATTTTTAGAGAGTGGTAAAACCCAGTTTTTGGATTTTACCATTCATCAGAGTTATTTTCAGATTCCGGACAAAACGCTTCTGATTCTCTGCGAAGAGGGAGAAGAGGAGTACGATGAGGAAAGCCTGAAAAAAATGAATACGGTGATCGAGATCATCGAAGATCCGGAAGACTTTAACGCGGATACCCTGCAGATGTTGAATAAAAAACATCAGCCTGGCAGAGTCCTGGTAGAGTACAATCCGCTGTGGTCTGTAGATAAGTTCTATCAGACCGATATGCCACGTTACTGGGATCTGGCACAGCACATCGTAACCGTGGATGCCAGCACCTTCCAGATCTATATGAACAATATGAAATCTTTGTTCATGGAGATGATCCGAAACGCGGACCTGGTAATTTTCAACCGCTGTCAGGATGAACATCCGCTGGCAAACTTCCGTCGCAGTGTCAAAGTTGTCAATTCCAGAGCAGAAGTTGTCTTTGAAAATGAAGAGGGCGAAATCGATGATATTTTCCAGGATGAGATGCCGTATGATATGAATGCGGACATCATTGATATTGAAGATATCGATTACGGTATCTGGTATGTGGATATGATGGATAACCTGAAAAAATATGTGGATAAGACAGTTCGGTTTAAAGGACAGGTGTTGAAAAGTCGTGAGCTGAACGCAGGATTTTTCGTGCCCGGACGTATGGCGATGACCTGCTGTGCGGACGATACCCAGTTTATCGGCTATATCTGTAAGAATCCGGCAGCCAAGAGACTGCGGATCGGCAGCTGGGTAACGGTAACTGCAAAAGTTAAAGACGAATTTATGGAAGTATACAACGGCAGAGGTCCGGTATTGTACGCAACAGAGATTGAAGCGGCAGAAAAACCGGAGCAGGAGCTGGTATACTTCGGCTGATGAAGGAGTTATCATTATGTATCTGATCGTAGGCCTGGGCAATCCGGGAAAACAGTATGAAAATACCCGCCATAATGTGGGATTTGACGCGGTTGATCTTCTGGTGGATGAGTATCGCGTACCCTCTTCGGGAAAACAACATAAGGCAATGTACGGAAAAGGAGTGATCGCGGGTCAGAAAGTGATCCTGGCGAAACCGCTGACCTACATGAACCTGAGCGGGGAATCAGTGAGAGCCCTGGTAGATTATTATAAGATCGATCCGGAAGAAGAACTGATCGTGATCTATGATGATATCAGTCTGGAACCGGGAAAGATTCGGATACGGAAAAAAGGAAGTGCGGGCGGCCATAACGGCATTAAAAATATTATCGCACAGCTGGGCACCCAGAACTTCCAGAGAATCAAAGTTGGAGTCGGAGAAAAGCCGAAGGGCTGGGATCTGGCAGATTATGTGCTGGGACACTTTTCCAAAGAAGACAGGGGACTGGTGGATGACGCGCTGAAACGCGCGGCAGGAGCCGTGGAACTGATGGTACAGGGAGAAGTGGATCAGGCGATGAATCAGTTTAACTAGAAAGGGAAAACGATGGATGCATTCGTACAACCATTATATGAACTGGCCGATTTTGATGCGATCATAAGACAACTGAAGAAACCGGGAATCGTACAGGTTTCCGGATGCCTGGACTCCCAGAAAGCTCATTTTACCAATGGGCTTCTCCGGGAGTTTCCTTTTCGACTGATCGTTGCGGAAAATGATCTGAAAGCCAAGGCATTTTATGAGGATTTTCGGCTGTATGATCCGGAAGTACTGTATTATCCGGCGAGGGACCTGATCTTTTATCAGGCAGATATCCATGGTAATCTTCTTACCAGACAACGGATCCAGGTGCTTCGCGCACTGCTGGAGCGGGAAGAAGTGACGATCGTTACTTCAATCGACAGCTGCCTGGACTGCCTGGTGCCGCTTGCCGTGTGGAAGGAAAAAGTAATAAAGATCCGCAATGACAGCGAGATTGATCTGGATCGGATGAAAAGACATCTGGTGGAACTCGGGTATGAATGGGCGGCGCAGGTAGAGGTTCCGGGACAGTTTTCTATCCGTGGTGGAATCATGGATGTATTTTCTCTGACCGAGGATAATCCGTGGCGTATCGAACTGTGGGGAGATGAGGTGGATTCCATCCGCAGTTTTGATGCGGAAAGCCAGCGCTCGATCGAGAATCTGGAGGAGATTACGATCTATCCGGCGACGGAAGTGGTGCTGGATAAGGAGACGATCCGACAGGGAATCAAAGCCATTGAAAAAGAGGCGCAAAAGAGTCAGAAGAAGTTCCGGGACGAGATGAAGACAGAGGAAGGGGCGAGAGTCCGCCAGATCGCCGCTGAAGTAAAAGACCAGCTGGAAGAGATGGAGCATATTGCCGGAGCAGAAAGTTTTGTCCGGTATTTTTATAAGAAAACAGAATCGTTATTGGAATATCTGCCGGAGAACACGCTGGTTGTGATCGACGAGCCGAACCGGTTGACGGAACACGCAAAGACGACGGAAGAAGAATTCCGGGAGAGCATGATTCACCGTCTGGAAAAGGGGTATCTTCTGCCCGGACAGATGGAAGTGATCCGAAACCATCAGGAAGTAGTGCATCGGTTTCATCAGATGTATACACTGTCGTTGTCCACGATGGAGCCACGGGGAACAGGGTGGAACTTCACTATGGAGATGCAGCTGACTGTAAAATCGGTCAACCCGTACAACAACAGTTTTGAGATGCTGGTAAAAGATCTGTTGCGCTGGAAAAAATCCGGTTACCGGATGCTGTTGTTATCCCCTTCGCGAACAAGGGCGGCCAGACTGGCAAAAGATCTGCAGGATCAGGAACTGTCAGCTTTTTACAGTGAGGATCCGGAAGAACTGATCCAGCCGGGACAGATCAAGGTCACCTGGGGACGGGTAAGCCGTGGCTTCGAGTATCCGATGGTCAAATACGTGGTGATCTCGGAGACGGATATTTTCGGCAAAGAAAAGAAGAAAAAACGGAAAAAATCCCAGTACAGCGGAAAACAGATCCAGAGCTTTTCGGAGCTTTCCGTAGGAGACTTTGTGGTTCATGAAAACCACGGGCTGGGCGTGTACCGCGGCATCGAGAAGATGGAAGTGGATGGTGTGGTGAAAGACTATATCAAGATCGAGTATGCAGGAAAAAGTAACCTGTATATTCTCGCCACCCAGCTGGATGTCCTGCAAAAATATGCCGGTTCTGATGCGGCAAAGACACCAAAGTTAAACAAACTCGGCGGACAGGAATGGAAGAAGACCAAGACGAAGGTCCGCGGAGCTGTAAAGAATATCGCAAAAGATCTGGTGGAACTGTATGCAGCCAGACAGCAGGAAGCCGGTTTCCGCTATGGACCGGATACGGTATGGCAGCGGGAATTTGAAGAGATATTTCCATTTGAAGAGACGGAGGATCAGCTGCAGGCGATCGAGGCGGCAAAGCAGGATATGGAGAGCTCGAAGATCATGGATCGGCTGATCTGCGGAGATGTGGGATACGGGAAGACGGAGATTGCGATCCGTGTGGCATTTAAGGCGATCCAGGAGGGAAAACAGGTGGTTTATCTGGTTCCGACCACGATCCTTGCACAGCAGCATTACAATACATTTGTACAGCGGATGAAGGATTTTCCGGTGCGCGTGGACCTTCTGTGCCGGTTCCGCACCGCCAGCCAGCAGAAAAAGACGATCGAGGATCTGAAAAAAGGTCTGGTGGATATTCTGATCGGCACCCATCGGGTGTTGTCCAAAGATGTGCAGTTTAAAGATCTGGGACTGCTGATCATCGATGAGGAACAGCGCTTTGGTGTTACTCACAAAGAAAAGATTAAGCAGATGAAACAGAATATCGATGTCCTGACCCTGACAGCGACGCCGATTCCGCGAACTCTTCACATGAGTCTGATCGGAATCCGGGATATGAGTGTTCTGGAAGAAGCACCACAGGACCGTACACCGATCCAGACCTATGTGATGGAATATAACGATGAGATGGTACGGGAGGCGATCAGCCGGGAACTGGCACGCGGTGGTCAGGTGTATTATGTATACAATCGTGTAAACAACATTGAAGAGATCACCAATCAGATCCGAAAACTGGTTCCGGAGGCGAGCGTGGCATTTGCCCACGGACAGATGAGCGAGCGTGAACTGGAAAAGATCATGTACGGGTTTATCAACGGAGAGATCGATGTGCTGGTCTCCACAACAATCATCGAGACCGGTCTTGATATCTCCAATGCCAATACTATGATCATCCATGATGCGGATCAGATGGGACTTTCCCAGCTGTATCAGCTGCGCGGAAGGGTAGGACGCTCCAACCGGACCGCATACGCTTTTCTGATGTATCGGAGAAATAAGATGTTAAAAGAAATCGCAGAAAAACGCCTCCATGCGATCCGCGAATTCACTGAACTGGGAAGCGGGATCAAGATTGCCATGCGCGATCTGGAACTGCGTGGTGCGGGCAATCTTCTGGGAGCGGAACAGCACGGTCACATGGAAGCGGTAGGATACGATCTCTACTGTAAGATGCTGAATGAAGCCGTACAGGAAGCAAAAGGAATCGAAGTACAGGAAGACTTCGAGACGACGATCGACCTGCAGATCAATGCGTACATTCCGGAAAAATATATTCCGAATGAATACCAGAAGCTGGATATTTACAAACGGATCGCGGCGATCGAGAACCGGGAAGAGTATGAGGATATGATGGAAGAACTGCTGGACCGTTTTGGAGAACCGCCGAAGATGGTGCAGAACCTCCTCGCAGTGGCAAGCCTGAAAGCCATGGCTCACCGGATCTATCTGACCGAAGTTAAGCAGCTTGACGACAGCCTGAAACTTACCATGTATGAGCGGGCGAAGATCGACACAGCGAAGATACCGGAGATACTGAATCGGTATCCGGAAGAACTGCAGTTTAAAGTCGAAACAAATCCGTATTTTTTGTATCGTCCGAGAAACCGAAAGGCAAAGGAAGCAGTGCCGATGCAGGAGAAGGCGACTGAATTACTGACGGTCATGCAGTGTCTGGTATAAGTGCAGGCGAATTCTTGCGGTCAGCATAAATTCTGTGCATCGCGAAGCGTGTTACTGAGAACGTAGTGAACAGTAACGAGCGCTTGTGAAAAAAGATTGAAATAAAAGGAAAAAAGTTGCCCCATAGGAGGAAATAGTCTATAATAAATGCTATTAGTGAATAAATGTACTCCCAGAGTACATAAAAGGGTAACGGAGGAAAACATGAGAAAGTTAAATAAAACCGCAGCATGCGGAATTCTGGCAGCTGCTCTTGCAGCAGGTACACTGTCCGGATGCTCAAAAGCAATTGATGGAACAAAAACCGTAGCAACTGTAGGAGATGAAAAAGTAACCTTGGGTCTGGCAAGCTATATGGTAAGAGACCAGCAGGCGCAGACCGTGAGTTATTATAATATGCTGATGTCACAGTATGGTGTCAGCGGCTCTGCATCTAATGTGTGGGATCAGAAAGGAGACGACGGGAAAACTGTCGGGGAAAGCTCCAAAGATGGCGTCATGAAGACGATTAATCAGTTGTATGTACTGAAAGCACATGCGGCAGATTATGATGTTACGATTACGGATGATGAAGAAAAAGCGATCAAAGAAGCAGCAGCGGAATTTATCAAAGATAACGATGAAAAGATCCTGAAAAAACTGGCAGTATCTGAAGACGATATCGTTACGTATCTGGAACTGGTAACGATCCGCAGCAAGATGCATGATCCGATGACTACAGATGTAGATACCGAGGTCAGCGCCAATGAAAAAGATCAGACAAGAGTCACTATCGTAAAAGTTTCTACAGAAGGAACAGAAAAAGATGATGACGGCAATACCATTGACCTGACCGATGAAGAAAAAGCGCAGAAAAAAGACCTGGCACAGCAGGTTCTTGATAAAGTAAAAGCATCCGATGACGTGGCAAACGCAGACATGGATGCACTGGCAAAAGAAGTAGATGACGGTCTAAGTGCGACAGCACCGGCATTTACCACGGCAGGAGATACGGATGATACCTTGGATGAAGCAGTGCAGGGTGCGGCTCTGGAATTAAAAGACGGAGAGGTTGCCGACAAAGTCATCGAAGGTGATGACGGTTACTATGTGGTACGTCTGGATAAGATGCTAGATGAAGATGCGACAGAAAACAAAGAGAAGACGGTTATTTCAGAAAGAAAATCTGATCTGTATGACAGCACACTGGAAGACTGGGTAAAAGAAGAAAAGATTAAAGTCAAAGATAAAGTATGGGATCAGATCAAAGTTACGGACAGTGTGTCTTTTGAGTATAAGAGCACAGACAGCAGTAAAGGAGACTCTACAGCGACAGATGCAGACAGTACAAAAGACACAGAAGATACATCCGCACAGGATAGCAGTGCATCAGATTCAGCCGCAGAGGACAGTGCTGAATAATATTACAAAGTAAAAGAGCGGAGGATACAGAGGATGAGTGTAGTACAGTGGACGACAGGAATCCAGCATATCGGAATTCCCACATCAGATATCGAAACAACGATCCGATTTTACGAAGGTCTGGGATTTCAGACCATGCACACAAACCAGGTGCCGGCAAACAAAGCCAAAGTTGCATTCTTGCAGCTGGGGAACCTGATGATCGAAACTTATGCCGAGGGCGGCAACGGTCTGGACGGTGCCATCAATCACTTCGCTTTAAACTGCACAGACATTCAGGCTGCTTATACCTGGATCTGTGAGCATGGCTATAAAGTGTTGTCGGATGGAATCGAAGAACTTCCGTTCTGGGAGAACGGAGTTGCCTTCTTTATTATTGAAGGACCGAATAAAGAACGGATTGAGTTCTGCGAACGGAAATAAAACGGCTGTACCATATAGAAGACAAACCTGACGACAGTGGCTGCCACTGCTGAGAGGTAAAATGACAGTCGGTTTTGTACTGCTATGTCAGAAGTTGCGAAATTACTGACTGTGGATGGAAACACAATATATGGTTCGAGTACACAAGAATCCCTCTGCAGATCCGCAGAAAAATGCAAAGTGATGAGACAAGATATCGAAGACAGCTATGGATATACAGAGGAAGGAGAAAAACATGACAAGACAACAGTTTGACGAATTAACAGCAAAAGGGGTAGTGATTCTGGATGGAGCGACCGGTTCCAATCTACGAAAAGCGGGTATGCCGGTAGGCGTATCTTCCGAACAGTGGGTGATCGAAAATCCCTCTGTTTTGCAGGAATTACAGCGTGCTTATGTGGATGCCGGAAGCCAGATCGTATACGCTCCCACATTTGCAGCCAATACGATCAGCCTCAGAAATTTTAATCTTCAGGATAAAGTACAGGAGCTGAATACAAAACTGGTCAAGATCAGTAAGGACGGAATTGGAGGACGTGCGCTGGTTGCCGGTGACCTGACGACTACCGGTCAGCTGATGGAGCCGAGAGGAGTGCTGACATACACGGAGCTGTATGAAGCGTATAAAGAACAGCTGAAAGCACTGATCGATGCTGGGGTAGATCTGATTGTTGCAGAGACCATGCTGAGCGTAGATGAGACGGTAGTAGCACTGGATGCGCTTCAGGCAGTCAGCAATATCCCGATGATCTGCACCCTGTCTCTGGAAGCAGACGGAAGCGCTATGTACGGAGGCAATGCCGTGGAAGCTGTTCTTACTCTGCAGGAGATGGGAGCAGCAGCTGTCGGCCTGAACTGTTCTGTAGGCCCGGATCAGCTGGAATCTGTTGTAGCCAACATGAAAGAAGTGGCAACCGTGCCGGTCATCGCAAAACCGAATGCCGGAATGCCGTTTGTAGATGATAAGGGCGAAGCCCATTATGACATGAATGCAGATGATTTTGCAAAACACACCAAACGCCTGGTAGAGGTAGGCGCCGCAATCGTCGGCGGCTGCTGCGGTACTACACCGGAGTATATCCGGAAGCTGGCGAAGGCGTTAGGAAGATAAAAAATAAAGGTGGGGGAAGTTATGGCGAAAGTCAAGGAATACCGCATTGATCAGGTTGATGAAGTGTGTAATCTTGGAAAAGCTTTATCTTCTCCGGTACGTCTGGAGATACTTCAGCTTTTGTACAGAGACAGCATGATTATCGGAGAAATAGCAAAAAAATTAAACCTTCCGGCCTCCAGTACCGCGTTTCATCTGAAAATACTGGAGCAGGCCGGGCTGATTCGTATGGAAGAACAGCCGGGTACACGCGGGAGTACGAAACTTTGCATTCCTAAACTGGATATTTTGACCATTGATACAACAAAACGTAATATGGATGTAAAAGAAGTATTTAGTGCTGAGATGCCTATTGGTTCATATAGCAGTTGCGAAGTGAGTCCTACCTGTGGACTTTATGGACCGGATGGCAGTGTGGGAAATGATGACAGGGAATACTCCTTTTATTTACCGGAACGAATCAAAGCCGGTCTCTTATGGACTTCATCCGGATATGTGGAATATAAATTTGCCAATGCTGTTCCGGATGGATGCAATGTGGACCGATTGTCGATTTCCATGGAACTGTGTTCCGAAGCACCGGGATACCGGGAAGACTGGAAATCGGATATCACTGTGTGGATTAATGGAATGGATTGCGGAACGTGGACCTGTCCGGGAGATTTTGGGGCAAGACGTGGAAGACTCATGCCGCCAGACTGGCCGGTAGGAAGTACACAGTACGGTGTGCTGAAAACGTGGGAAGTGCGAAAGGACGGAAGTTATCTGAATGGCGAACGTATCAGTGATGTTACGATCGACATGTTGAAAGTAATGGAAAAACCGTATATAAAAGTCAGAATCGGAAATAAAAAAGATGCGAAATATGTCGGAGGATTTAATCTCTTCGGAAAACATTTTGGAGATTATGATCAGGATATTATTCTGTCAATGGAATACTAGTACATCGTTTTCGAAATAACTGTATCATTCACTTGTCTACAAATCCGATTGCACAGTTCAAAAAGCCTCAGCGTAGCCCGCTACGCCTGCGTTTTTTGAACTGCACACTCGAATCCGTATCCTGCGTGAATAATACAGTTATTTACGAAACGATGTACTAGAGTGTGTTTGAAAAAACAGTACCGGGCTACAGCCGGTACTGTTTTTTTATGTCCAAAAATCGAATGTAAAAATTGTGCAAAAATACAATTTCTCACAATTATAATAAAATCTAAGTTGAAAAATAAAATATTACAACAGAAATACTGTTATAATAAAAGAAAATAACAGTAAAAATGTATAAAAAGAAGCGAAAAACAGTTGACAAACCGACGAAAAAGCATATAATTATGGATAAAGAAACAGAAATACTGTTGTAAATAAACATGAAACAAAATATTGGGACATAAACAAACAGTAAAACTGTTAAAATTATTCTGGCCGGATAAAAGAGAGAATGATGTAATGTAAACAAACAGGAGGGTATGTAATGAAAAGAAAATTAATTGCTTCACTTATGACAGCAACGATGATCGCAGGAATGCTGACAGGATGTGGCAGTGGAAGTTCCACAGATGACAGTGCAAAGACTGATGATACCAAACAGGAAGAAACAGCAGAGGCAGGAACAGATGAGAGTTCATCCGGGGATGAAGCGGACGTGAATGAAGATGGAACCGTAAATAATCCGGAGGCTGTAAAAGTAGATGAAAACAAACTGGTATTCTGGTCACTGTTCAGTGGCGGTGATGGAGAGTACATGGACAAAATCATTTCCGATTACAATGCTACAGATCCTGATAAACAGGTACAGCCCATTATGCTGGTATGGGCAGATTATTATACCAAACTGCAGACGGCAGTGGCAGCAGGAAAAGGGCCGGATATCGGAATTTCTCATGCATCTAAATTACCGGAACTGGTAGACCAGGGAGTTGTAGAACCTCTGAATGATTATTTGGATGAGCTAGGGGTGGATCTTTCTTCCATGTATGCGGATAACTCCATTGAGTCTGTGACATTCGACGGCGATATCTATGCAATTCCATTGGATACACATGCAGAAATTATTTACTACAACACAGATATCCTGGAGAAAGCCGGTGTAGAGTTAAACGCAGACGGTCAGCTGGATATCAACAGTAAAGATGATTTCTTTGCTATTCTGGACAAATGTAAAGCAGTTATCGGAGATGGAGAATCTGTGATTTCTCTGACTAACAATGGCGATGATCCATATCGTGTATGGTGGGCAACTTACTTCCAGATGGGAGGAACTCCACTGGTAAACGAAGACGGAACAGAAGTTACTATGGATAAAGATATCGCAGTAAAAGCAGCAGAATTTGTTAAATCTCTGTATGATGATGGTTATGTGGCAGAAGGTATTGACGATCACCAGAAGTTCTTCCAGAGTGGAAAAGCAGCATTTTATATCGGTGGAACATGGGGTACAGGTGCTCTGGAACAGACAGATGGTCTGAACTTTGGTGCACAGCCGTTCCCACAGCTGTTTGACAACGATTCCTGCTGGGCAGATTCTCATACTCTGATTCTTCCGGTTAACCCAGACAGAACAGAAGAAGAAACTAAGGCAGCAGTAGAATTTATGGTAGCCGCTTCTAAAGATGGAGGTGCTACATGGGCAGGATCTGGTCAGATCCCGGCAAACAAAGAAGTTCTGGACAGCCAGGAATACAAAGACATGCCATACAGAAGCAGCTATAAAGCAGCCCTGGATACAGCAGTGCTTCCTTCCAAGAATCCTCACTTCTATGCTATGAAAGCCGGTATGATCGACAGCCTGAATACATTGTGGTCTGGTACAGCAGATGCAAATGAAGCAATGGATTCTTTGTATGGAGAACTGGAATCTAATCTGGACTAATAAAAGTGTTTTAGCCTGTAGGGGGAGCCGGAAGGCTTCCCCCGTTTTATAACTGAAAGGGAGAAGGGTGGACGATGAGTAAAGCGAGAAAAAAGAAAACATTTTTTGTGGCAATGGCTTTCATACTCCCGTTTTTTATCTTGTATACGGTATTTACCATATGGCCGGTAATACAGGGCTTTTATGTGAGTCTGCATAAATGGGGATTGATGGGTAAGCTGAAATATGTGGGATTTGATAATTATACGAAGTTTTTGCGGGACAAAAATTTTTGGGGAGCGTTAAAAAACACGGCCTTTTTTACATTGATTACGACTCCGATGCTGGTGATTACCGCACTTGTACTGGCGTTGCTGGCTAACAGAGCAACAAAAATGAAAAAATCACTGCGTGTGATCTTTTATCTTCCAAGTGTGTTATCAGTATCGATTGCATCGCTGATTGCAAAGTATACGTTCACACCATATACCGGTCTGATCAATGGTACATTGCATGCGCTTGGAATTTTACCAAAGTCAAAAGAGCTGCAGTGGCTGCAGGATCCCAATCTGGTATGGATCACGATTTCTGTTATGACAGTATGGTGGACCATTGGCTTTAGCATGTTGTTGTATTTATCTGCATTGCAGGATATTTCACCGGACGTTTATGAAGCAGCTTCTATTGATGGAGCGTCCAGCACGCAACAGCTGTTTCGCATTGTTCTTCCACTGTTGAAACCGACGACCTGGCTGGTATTTCTGCTTCAGATGATCGCATGTTTTAAAGTATTCGGTCAGATTTATATGATTACAGGCGGAGGTCCGGCTTCTGCAACACGACCACTGATTCAGTACATATATGAAAATGCATTTGGAAAAAGCAACATGGGATATGCAGCGGCTATGTCCTATGTATTGTTTGGAATTTTGCTGATTCTGTCACTTGCTCAGCAAATTCTTCAGAGAAAGGGGGAGGAATAACATGAAAAAGACCAAGAAGCCCGGCTATTGGGTGTTGAATGTGGCATCTGTTTTTCTGGCAATCCTTTTCCTGGGTCCGATTGTATGGGCACTGGCAGTATCCTTCCAACATGAAGGAAAACAGATCAAATCGGTAATCGATTGGTTTACACCGCCATATACGCTTGGAAACTATCCGAAGATTATTTTCAACTCTCAGGTTCCTACCTGGTTGTTTAACAGTTTGATCATAGCTGTTATATGCACAGTATTAACGGTTATTATTTCTGCAATGGCGGCTTATGCAATTGCAAAAATGAATTTTAAGGGAAGCAAACTACTGTTTACGTATTTCCTGATTGGGTTGATGGTGCCTGGTGAAGCTACCATTGTTCCACTGTTTATCACCGTAAATAATATGAATCTGATCGATACGTATGCAGGTTTGATTTTGCCTTCGATAGCAGGTTCCATGAATATGATTATTATGGTAACATTCTTTAAAGGGCTGCCGAATGAATTGCTGGAAGCTGTACGTATTGATGGCGGTGGAGAGCTGACATTGTTCTTTAAAATAGTGCTTCCGTTATCCAAAACTATTCTGGCAACGGTATGTATTTTCTCTTTTGTAGGTAGCTGGAATAATTATCTCTGGCCGTTATTGTGCGCTATGAGCAGTGAGCTGTTTACGCTTCCTGTCGGTATACCTACTTTTGCAGGTACTTACACGGTAGATTATGTACAGCCGTTGACGGCAAGTATGGTGGCATCCTTACCGATGATTATTATTTACATTATATTTGAAAAACAGATTGTTGCAGGAATTACTTCCGGTGCGGTTAAAGGCTGAGAATTATGAATGCGAGAAAAAGAGAGATTGATATTCAAAAAGGAATGTTGACTGTAGCAATGATGCTCTGTCACTGTATTCAGTTTTTCGGGAAAGAGGAATATGGATTACAAAAAATATTGGTCAATCTTATCAATCTGTCTACATTTTCGGGATTTATGTTCTGTTTTGGGTACACCAATCAGATAGCTTATTACCGGAAAGAGTGGAAAAACAGTTTTGGAAAGATGCTGAAAAACGTATGCCGCATGTTGATTGCATTTTATATTTCGGGCATCGCTTATGTAGCATTGGTAGAGGGAAAGATATTTCGTTGGAAATTTGTAGCGGAAGTGGTAATGCTGAAAAAATATCCGGGCTGGTCGGAATTTTTGGTTTCTTTTGCAGCAGTATTACTGGTGGGAATTTTTCTGTATCCGATCATAAGACGGATGAACACGATAATGTTTTTGGGGGTGGCTTGTATAAGCTGTATTGCGTGTTATATCCCTTATGAGAGGATACACAACTCCTGGCTGGCATTGCTGACCGGATCAAGAGATTATATTACTTTCCCGGTGCTACAGTATGGTGTGTTTTTTGCGGCTGGAATTCTGGTTTGTAAAAAAGAGATCAGATGGAATCTCCGGATACTGCTGCTGACAATAATTGCAGGAATCCCATGCCTGATTACTGTTTTGAAAACCGGTTTTTTGCCGGAACGTTTTCCGCCTTCCGTATGGTTTATCTGTGGGGGATTTGTACTGGTATATGGATATTATCTGATAGCGGTGGGGATGGAACGGAAAAGGAATCTCTATATAATAGAAAAAATTGCTCATTATTTTGAAGAGATAGGGAAGACTTCGTTGTATTATCTTCTTATGAGTAATCTTTTAATATTTGCACTTGCGAGCTCTAGCTTTAGTTTCCGCAGTGAAATGTATGCCTATATATTTTTTGGGATGCTTTTGTTGATCATGTGGTATCTCAATCATATAAATAATGCAAAAAATGGAGGAAAGCAAAAATGAAATGTTACATCAAGGACTATCCAAGACCACAGTTTGTAAGAAACAACTGGGAAAATCTGAACGGAACCTGGGATTTCGGGTTCGATGATGCAAATGTGGGTGAAAAAGAAAAATGGTATCAGGAATTTAAAGGAGACAAAAAAATCAATGTTCCATTTACTTACGAGACCAAATTAAGCGGTATTGAGGATGAAACGCGCCATGATTTTGTCTGGTATCACAGAATTATTACAGTAGATGGCACAAAACTGGAAAAGAACCGTTATATCCTGCATTTTGAAGGCAGTGATTTTATTACAAAAGTATGGGTAAATGGTGCCTATGCGGGAGATCACAGAGGAGGTTATGCAAGAGCCTCTTTTGATGTTACAGAACTGGTGCATGATGGAGAAAATGAGTTGACTGTCAAAGTGGAAGATTCTTATGATCCGCAGCAGCCAAGAGGAAAACAGCGCTGGATCAAAGAGAATTTTGGCTGCTGGTATATTCAGACTACCGGTATCTGGAAGACTGTATGGAGCGAGTATGTACCGAAGATCGGCCTTGCATCTGTCAAGATGACACCGGATCTGCAGAATGCGGCATTAAAACTGGAATATGAAGTAGATGCAGCGGAGGAAGTTCTGGGTGAAGATCTGATTGTCACCGCATCTGTAAGCTTCAAAGGTGTTCCGGTTGCAAAACAGTCTGTAATGGCAAACCAGAAACATGTGGGAACAACAATGAACGTATCCTATTATGGAAGTATTGGACTGGAATGGGGCGTTTGCACTTGGACACCGTCCCAGCCGGATCTGTATGATATTGATTTTACAGTTATATATAAAGGAGAAGCTGTGGATGAGATCGGTTCTTATTTTGCTATGCGTGAGATCCGCATTGACGGACCAAACATCCTGTTAAATGGTCATCCGTTGTACCAGAGACTGATCCTGGATCAGGGATACTGGAGAGATTCGCATCTGACTGCGCCAAGTGAAGAAGCACTGATCGAGGATATCGATAAGATCCATGCACTGGGATACAATGGTCTTCGTAAACATCAGAAAATTGAGGATGAAAGATTCTTATACTGGTGTGATGTGAAAGGAATGTTGGTATGGAGTGAGATGGCAGCTGCTTATCAGTATTCGGATTATGCAGTAGAAGAATTTGCCAAAGAATGGATGGAGATCGTTCGTCAGAACTACAATCATCCATGTATCATTACCTGGACACCGATCAATGAATCCTGGGGTGTAAGCCAGGTGGAAACCAGAAGAGTAGAGCAGCACTTTACAGAAGCAGTTTACCATTTGACGAAGAGCTTCGATATGATGCGGCCTGTTATTGTCAATGATGGATGGGAACATACTATTTCAGATATCATCACACTTCATGATTATGAAGAAGTGGGAGATACCTTGTACAAACGTTATACCGAATACAAAGATCAGATCATGACTACAGAAGTATATCACAGCAGTGGAAAATCGGCCTTTGCAAACGGATATGAGTATAAAGGACAGCCAATGATCATCAGTGAATACGGCGGAATTGCGTTCAATAACGATGATTCAGGATGGGGATATGGAAATAAGGTAAATACCAAAGAAGATTTCATCAGACGTTTTGATGATATCACAACAGCAGTGAAGAAGATTCCATATTGCTGCGGCTTCTGCTATACGCAGGTCAGCGATGTACAGCAGGAGATCAATGGCCTGATGGATATTGACCGGAACTTCAAAGTGGAACCGGAAGTGATCAAAGAAATCAATGAACGTCAGATTGGATATTGGAGATCGTTTATGTAAATTCAGGTAAGAAGTAGAAAAATATATTGTAAGACGGACATGCCAGCCTCCGAATCAGGAGGCTGGTTTTTTATGGGATTACATTTAAGCAAGATAATAAAAGAATATAGAAAATAAACACAGCAATCTTATGACATTTATGCTGATACGAAACCGAAAGGATTCGTGATACGATCCACCAATCTATAGATATTCTAAATAAATCCCCCAAAGAAATTGATAAAATTTTGCAAAAACACTTGTTAAAATCTTATCAATGCGATATAATATATCCAAATGGAATCGAGCTGATACTTATCTTAGCGGAGGGAGAAGTGTGAACTCTTATATTTTTATGAGAAAATCCAAAAAAGCTAATCGATAGAAAGCGTAGATTTCATATTTTTTTGCCACAATTGTTAAAAATTAGACAAATGGAAAGGAAGAAGGAGACACTATGAGCAGCAAAATTACAGTTATCGGAGCCGGAAGTGTTGGTTCCACAATTGCGTATACCTTATCCAATCAGAATGTTGCATCAGAAATCGTCCTGATCGACATTAACAAAGAAAAAGTAGAGGGCGAAGTCATGGATATTGCCCAGGGAACCTGCTTCAGAGACCCGATTTCCATCGTTGCCGGAGAATACGAAGATGCAAAAGATTCTGATATTGTAATTATCACATCCGGTATCGCAAGAAAACCAGGTCAGACAAGAATCGAACTGACCCAGACCAATGTAAACATTCTCAAATCCATCACACCTGAAATCGTAAAAGTGGCTCCGCATGCTTTATATATCATCGTAAGCAATCCGGTAGACATCATGACTTATGTGTTTACAAAAATTTCCGGACTTCCGGAAAATCAGATCATCGGATCCGGAACCATTCTGGATTCTGCCCGTCTTCGCTGCGGACTCTCCGAACATCTCAATGTAGCACAGAACAACATTCACGCATACGTATTTGGTGAACATGGTGACACATCTTTCATTCCGTGGACCGGCGCATACGTATCCGGTGTAAGCCTGGATGAATATTACAACATTGCAAAAAGCATGGGAAAAGAAGTAAAAGAAGTAGACAAAGATGCGATGCTCGAATATGTACAGAAATCCGGCGGACAGATCATCAAGAGAAAAGGTGCTACCTTCTACGCAGTATCTGCTTCCGTATGTAAACTCTGTTCCATTCTGTCAGCTTCTTCTGACTCTATCACAACCGTATCTTCCATGATGCATGGCGAATATGGAATCGATGATGTATGCCTGAGTACACTGACACTGGTAGGACCGAACGGTATCCAGGGTAAGGTGCCGATGCGCATGAACAAAAATGAGATCGAACAGTTACATAAGAGTGCCGATGCACTGAAAGCAGTTATTGCACAGATCAATCTGGATTAATCAGACAGTAACGAATGTCTGTCGGCTAAAGGGATAGTCGGCAGGCAGGAAACTTACATAAAGAAAGGATACAGGAACTATGAAGTACAGTTATTTTCCGGGTTGTACCCTGAGAACAAAAGCAAGAGATCTGGATGCATATGCCAGAGTATCTGCAAGGGCACTGGGATTTGAACTGGAAGAAATCGACAACTGGCAATGCTGCGGTGGTGTCTATCCACTTGGCTCTGATGAAATTGCCACCAAACTTTCTTCCGTCCGTGCTCTGAACCAGGCCAAAGAAAAAGGTCAGGATCTGGTAACCCTCTGTTCTGCCTGTCATCATGTGATCAAACGTGTCAACGATGATATGAAGAACGTAGAAGACATTCGTACCAGAGCAAACAACTACATGAAACTGGAAGAACCGTATGCGGGCGAGACAGAAGTGCTCCATTTTCTGGAAGTGCTCCGTGACCGTGTAGGATTTGATGAATTAAAGAAAAAAGTGGTCAGTCCGTTAAAAGGAAAGAAGATCGGTGCTTACTATGGCTGCCTGCTTCTTCGCCCGGGCAAGATCATGGCGTTTGATAATCCGGAGAATCCGACCATCATCGAAGACTTTATCCGTGCCATCGGTGCGGAACCGGTGGTATATCCATACCGGAACGAATGCTGTGGTGGATATATTTCCCTGAAAGAAAAAGACATGTCCAAAAACATGTGCAACAATATCATGGACAGCGCAGCAGGATTTGGTGCAGAGATGCTGATCACCGCCTGTCCACTGTGTCTGTACAACCTGAATAAGAGCGGAAACGGCAAACTGCCGGTTCACTACTTCACAGAACTTCTGGCAGAAGCTCTTGGCGTAAAAGAAGAGGCTTTGCAGACACTGACATCGGATAAGGAGGTGGCACAGGCATGACAAATGAAAAGAAACAGGCAGAACTGATCAAAGAGATCAGCGGTGTCAATCCCCTCAAATGTATGAAATGTGGTAAATGTTCCGCTTCCTGCCCGTCTTTCAACGAGATGGACATCAAACCACATCAGTTTGTATCCTATGTGGCAAACGAGAACATCGAAGAACTGGTAAATTCCAAATCTCTGTGGAAATGTCTCTCCTGCTTTGCCTGTGTAGAGCGTTGTCCGAGAGATGTAAAACCGGGTAAACTGATCGACGCAGCAAGACAGCTGGTAGTCCGCCAGAAAGGTCAGAATTATCTGACACCGGATGAGATTCCGGAATTACTGGATCCGGAACTGCCGCAGCAGTTGTTAGTCAGTGCATTCAGAAGATATAGGAGGTAACCCTGGTGCAGAGAATAGGAGTATTTGTCTGTCATTGCGGAAGTAATATCGCAGCAACGGTAGACGTGAAAAAAGTAGCAGAGATGGCTCTTATGGAGCCGGGTGTTGTTCATGCAGAAGATTATCAGTATATGTGTTCCGAAGCAGGACAGGCCCTGATCGCCAAAGCGATCGAAGAAAAACAGCTGACAGGACTGGTAATCTGTTCCTGTTCCCCACGTATGCATGAGGCAACATTCCGGAAGGCAGCTGAAAGAGCCGGACTGAACTCATACATGGTAGAGATTGCCAACATCCGTGAGCATTGTTCCTGGATCCATAAAGATATGGAAGAGGCAACTAAAAAAGCTGTGATTCTGATGAGAGCAGCCGTAGCAAAAGTAAACCTGAACACACCACTGCAGCCGGGCGAAAGCCTTGTAACAAAACGTGCACTGGTTATCGGCGGCGGTATCGCAGGTATCCAGACAGCTCTGGATATTGCAGATGCAGGTTATGAAGTAGATATCGTTGAGAAAGAGCCAAGTATCGGCGGAAGAATGTCCCAGCTGGACAAAACCTTCCCGACTCTGGACTGTTCCGCATGTATCCTGACACCGAAGATGGTGGAAGCTGCAGCTCACGAAAAAATTCATATTTATACATACAGTGAAGTAGAAAAAGTATCCGGTTTCGTCGGTGACTTTACCGTAGATATCCGGAAAAAAGCAAGAAGCGTCAACATGGATAAATGTACCGGATGTGGTGTATGTCAGGAAAAATGTCCATCCAAGAAAGCACCGAGCGAATTTAACCGCGGTCTGAACAACAGAAGCGCGATCTACACACCATTTGCTCAGGCAATCCCGAACGTACCGGTGATCGACCGTGAACACTGTATCAAGTTCAAAACCGGAAAATGTGGTGTATGTTCCAAAGTATGTCAGGCAGGTGCGATCGACTACGATCAGAAAGACGAGATCGTAACAGAAAAATACGGCGCAATTGTCGTTGCAACCGGATTTGATATCATCAAACTGGACAACTACGATGAGTATGCATACAGCCAGAGCAAAGATGTCATCACCTCTCTGGAACTGGAACGTATCATGAACGCAGCAGGTCCGACAAGCGGCCATCTGGAACGTCTCTCCGACGGAAAACCTCCGAAGGAAATGGTATTTATCCAGTGTGTGGGAAGCCGTTGTTCTGATGACAGAGGAAAGAGCTACTGCTCCAAGATCTGTTGTATGTACACCGCAAAACATGCGATGCTGATCCGTGATAAATATCCGGATGTCAATGTAACTGTCTTCTATATTGATGTGCGTACTCCTGGTAAGAACTTCGATGAGTTCTACCGCAGAGCCGTAGAACAGTATGGAGTAAATTATATCAAAGGTCAGGTAGGAAAAGTGATTCCGCAGCCAAACGGAAAACTGCTGGTACAGGGATCCGATCTGTTAGATAACAAACAGATCCTGAAAGAAGCAGATATGGTTGTTCTGGCAGCTGCCATCGAGCCGAACCCGGGTGTTCGTAAGATCGCAACCATGCTGACAGCAAGTATCGATACCAACAATTTCCTGACAGAAGCACATGCAAAACTCCGTCCGGTAGAGTCCCCGACCGCAGGTATCTTCCTGTCCGGTGTATGCCAGGGACCGAAAGATATCCCGGAAACTGTAGCACAGGCAGGTGCAGCAGCTGTCAAAGCCATCGGACTGCTGGCAAAAGACAAACTGATGACCAACCCATGTACCGCAAAACCGGATGAACTTCTGTGTAACGGATGTTCCACCTGTGCAAATGTGTGCCCTTACGGAGCAATCACATACGAAGAGAAAGAAATTAATGACCACGGTATCCGTGAAACCCGCCGTGTGGCTCAGGTCAACAGCGCACTGTGCCAGGGTTGTGGTGCATGTACCGTAGCCTGCCCATCCGGAGCGATGGATCTGCAGGGATTCTCTAACAGACAGATTATAGCGGAGGTAGATGCAATATGTCGATAGAAGCAAAAGAAGAATTCAGACCGAAAATTGTAGCGTTCTGCTGTAACTGGTGCAGTTATGCAGGAGCCGACCTGGCTGGAAGCAGCCGTCTTGGTTACCCGGCAGATGTAAAGATCATCCGTGTTCCATGTTCCTGCCGTGTCAACCCGATGTTCATCCTTCGTGCCTTCGAAAAAGGTGCGGACGGCGTGATCATGTGTGGATGTCATCCAGGAGACTGCCATTACAGCACCGGTAACTATTACGCAAGAAGACGTATGACACTGCTGTTCTCCATGCTCGACTATATCGGTGTGGAAAACGGACGTACCCGTGTAGAATGGGTATCAGCAGCAGAGGGTGTAAAATTCTCCACAACCATGAACGAGTTCGTGGAAAAGATCCATTCCCTTGGTAAGAACGTTAGATTGGAGGATATAAGATGCAGGAATTAATCAACCGTGCGAAAGAACTGCTGGCAGACGGAACAGTAGCCCGGGTTCTTGGCTGGAAAGCCGGAGACCTGCCTTACAATCCGGAACCTGCGTACTTTGAGACAGAAGAATCTCTGAAAGATTTCGTATACAACGGATTCTGCGGAGCAAACTTAAGCAAATATATGATCGAAGCTTCCAAACTGGAAGGAAAAACCATGGTCTGTCTGAAACCGTGTGATACATACAGCTTCAACCAGCTGATCAAAGAACACAGAGTCAACAGAGAAAAAGCCTACATCGTCGGTGTGGGATGTAAAGGAAAACTGGATATCGAAAAGATCCGGAAGCAGGGAATCAAAGGTATCGAGTCCATCCAGGGAGCAGAGATCACAGATGATGCCGAGACACTGACCATCCAAACCATCTACGGCGAGAAAACATGTGCTTACAAAGACGGTATGCTGGAAAGATGTCATGTATGTAAAGGCAAAGAACATCAGATCTATGACGAGATCATCGGCGAGTCCAAGGACACCAAAGATGCAGATCGTTTTGATGAAGTAAGAAGAATCGAAGCTATGAGCCCGGAAGAAAAATTTGCTTTCTTCCAGAGCGAGCTGAGCAAATGTATCCGTTGTAACGCCTGCAGAAATGTATGTCCGGCATGCAGCTGCAGAAAATGTGTTTTTGACAGCAATAAATTTGACAGTTCCCAGAAAGCAAATGTGGACTCTTTTGAAGAGAAGATGTTCCATATCATCCGTGCTTTCCATGTAGCCGGAAGATGTACAGACTGTGGTGAGTGCAGCAGAGTATGTCCGCAGGGTATCCCGCTTCATCTGTTCAACCGTAAATTTATCAAAGATATCGATGAACTGTACGGAGAATACCAGGCCGGTGAAGATACCGATTCCAAAGGACCGCTGACAAACTTCACATTTGACGATGCAGAACCGAGCATCGTAGCAGAAAGGGGATAATGTATGTATAAGATAGCAAAAGAAAATCTGTCGGCATTATTCCAGAGTATTGCCGAGAATCAGGAATTATATCTGCCTGTTGAAGTAAGCGGTCAGGTAAACTTCAAAGCGTGGACCCAGGATGCAAACGTATCTCTGGAAACACTGAAAACCGTAAAATCTCCGAAAGATGCCTTCTTCCCTCAGAGCGAGAACCTGTACACCGTACAGAGAGAGGGAAAGAAACTGAGCATCGAACCGCAGGCACTCAAAGAACAGAACTTTGTAGTATTCGGTATGAAAGCCTGTGATATTCAGGGTGTGAAAGTTCTGGATAACGTATTTTTAAGTGATCCGATCGACAGCTTCTACGCTGCAAGAAGAGAGCACGGAACCATCGTTGCCATGGCATGTCATGAGCCGGAAGAATCCTGCTTCTGTAAAGCCTTCGGTATCGACTGTGCAGAACCGGCAGCAGACGTGGCTACCTGGATGGTAGAAGGCGAACTGTACTGGAAAGCACTGACCGAGAAAGGTGAGGCACTGACCAAAGCAGTAGAAAGCCTGCTTGTGGAAGCGGATGGCGCAGATGCAGAAAAACTGGAAGCAGAAAAAAATGCAATCCATACCATCGTAGAAAAACTTCCATACTCCAATCTGTCCCTGGAAGGATGGAACGGAGATGCACTGACAGAAAAGTTCAATTCTCCGGTATGGGAAGAACTGTACAAACCGTGTCTGGCATGTGGTACCTGTACTTTCGTATGCCCGACCTGCCAGTGTTACGATATCAAAGATTATGACACCGGACATGGTGTAAAGAGATACCGCTGCTGGGATTCCTGTATGTACTCCGATTTCACCATGATGGCGCATGGAAATAACCGTACCAGCCAGTTGCAGAGATTCCGTCAGAGATTCATGCACAAACTGGTATATTACCCGGCAAACAACAACGGCATGTACTCCTGTGTGGGATGTGGCCGCTGCGTGGAAAAATGTCCGGCATCCTTAAATATTGTAAAAGTTATCAAAGCATTTGAGAAACAGGGAGGTGACAAATAATGAGCGAATGTACCTGTCATAAAAATTACACGCTGGATACCCTGATCCCTAAAGTTGGTATCATCACAGATATCCGTCAGGAGACACCGGATGTAAAGACATTCCGTGTCAATGCACCGGACGGAGGAAAATTATTTGAACATATGCCGGGTCAGTGTGCCATGGTATGTGCACCGGGTGTAAGTGAAGGTATGTTTTCCATTACTTCTTCACCGACCAATAAAGAGTACCAGGAATTCAGTATTAAGAAATGTGGTATGCTTACCGACTACCTGCACAGCCTGCAGGTAGGTGATGAGATCACAGTCCGCGGACCGTACGGAAACCATTTTCCGGTAGAAACCGAATTAAAGGGTAAAAACCTGCTGTTTATCGCCGGCGGTATCGGTCTGGCACCACTTCGTTCTGTAATCAACTACGTACTGGATAACCGTGAGAACTACGGAACTGTAGATATCCTTTACGGATCCCGTTCTGCTGACGATCTGGTTCAGTTAAAAGAAATCCAGGAAGTGTGGATGAAAGCAGAAGGCGTAAACGTATATCTGACCATCGACCGGGAACAGGAAGGCTGGGACGGTCATGTGGGATTTGTTCCGACTTATCTGAAAGAGATCGGATTCGACACTGACAAAGTAGCTCTGGTCTGCGGACCGCCGATCATGATCAAATTCGTTCTGGCTGGTCTTCAGGAAATGGGATTCACCAAAGAACAGGTGTACACAACCCTGGAGCTTCGTATGAAATGTGGTGTTGGTAAATGCGGACGTTGTAATATCGGATCCAAGTACGTATGTAAAGACGGCCCGGTATTCCGCTTTGATGAAATCGACGAATTACCTAACGAGTATTAAGAAAGGACTGGTACCGACAAATGGAAAAAATGGTAAATGTATATTTTTTCGGTAAAAAATATAGTGTGCCTGCAGAACTGACAATTATGACAGCTATGGAGTATGCCGGTTACACTCTGAAAAGAGGATGTGGATGCCGTCACGGTTTCTGCGGAGCCTGTGCAACAATCTACAGAATCAAGGGTGACAACGAGCTGAAAACCTGTCTGGCCTGTCAGACACAGGTTCAGGAAGGCATGTATGTGGCAAGTATCCCATTCTTCCCGACGGATAAGAGAACATACGATATCGAAGAAATCAAACCGAATGCTCAGATCATGATGGAACTGTATCCGGAAATCTACAGCTGTATCGGATGTAACGCATGTACAAAAGCATGTACACAGGATCTGAATGTTATGCAGTATATCGCATACGCACAGAGAGGTGAACTGGAGAAATGTGCAGAAGAATCCTTTGACTGTGTAAGCTGCGGATGCTGTTCTGTAAGATGCCCGGCTGGTATTTCTCATCCGATGGTAGGTCTTCTGGCAAGACGTCTCACAGGAAAATATATTGCACCGGAAGCAAAACATCTGACAAAGAGAGTGGAAGAGATCCACGAAGGTGCTTACGATGACCTGATCGAGCAGATCATGCAGAAACCGATCACAGAAATGGAAGAACTTTACAACAACAGAGATATTGAGAAATAGGAGGGCGTAAAATATGTATGCACCATATCCGGAAAATATGATGGAATCTATCAAAAAGGTAGAGGCTACAAGAGCACAGCGTATGGCAACAGAGCCAAGACGTCTGACAGCAGACGAAAAAGACGCTCTTTTGAAAAAATTCCATCCAGATTATAACCCAGACGCATTTGCTGAGATCAAAGTTGGACCGAACAAAGGTCAGAAAGCTCCTCTGGAGCTGGCTGATATGCTTCATTCCACAAGCCGCCTGATGACTGACAATGTAGATCTTACAAAAGTAGACTACGATGTAGATGTACTTGTTATCGGTGGTGGTGGAGCAGGTTCTTCCTGTGCTATCGAAGCACACAAAGCAGGTGCAAACGTAATGATCGTTACAAAACTGCGTATCGGTGATGCCAACACCATGATGGCTGAAGGCGGAATCCAGGCAGCAGACAAAGAAAATGACTCACCGGTACAGCATTATCTGGACTGTTTCGGTGGCGGACATTTTGCTGCAAAACCAGAACTGGTAAAAAGACTGGTTATGGAAGCTCCGGATGCTATCAAATGGTTGAACGAGCTGGGTGTTGAATTTGACAAACAGGCAGACGGAACTATGGTAACTACCCATGGTGGCGGAACTTCCAGAAAGAGAATGCATGCTGCAAAGGACTACTCCGGAGCAGAGATCATGCGTACTCTGCGTGATGAAGTGATCAACCGTGCAATCCCGGTTGTTGAATTTACATCAGCAGTAGAACTGATCAAAGATGAAAAAGGTCAGGTTGCAGGAGCTGTTCTTCTGAACATGGAAACAGGTGACTACTCTGTTGCAAGAGCAAAAACAGTAGTTATCGCAACCGGTGGTGCAGGAAGAATGCATTATCAGGGATTCCCGACATCCAACCATTACGGTGCAACTGCCGATGGTCTGGTTCTGGGATACAGAGCAGGTGCTGCCCTGTTATATCAGGATTCTATCCAGTATCATCCGACAGGAGCAATCTACCCGTCACAGATCCTTGGTGCACTGGTAACTGAAAAAGTTCGTTCCGTTGGTGCACAGCTGGTTAATGCAAACGGTGAAGCTTATATCCATCCGCTGGAGACGCGTGATGTCAATGCATCCGGTGTTATCCGTGAGTGTGAAGAAGGCCGTGGCGTAGATGTTCCGGGAGGAGCAAAAGGTGTATGGCTGGATACTCCTATGATCGAGATCCTTGGTGGTGAAGGCACCATTGAGAAGAGAATCCCGGCTATGTTCCGTATGTACATGAACTACGGTATCGATATGAGAAAAGTTCCGATCCTGATCTACCCGACACTGCATTATCAGAACGGTGGTCTGGAAATCACAGGAGACGGATTCACAAAAGAAATCCCGAACCTTCTGGTTGCCGGAGAAGCTGCAGGCGGAATCCACGGAAGAAACAGACTGATGGGTAACTCCCTTCTGGATGTTATCGTATTCGGTAGAAACGCAGGTAAGAAAGCAGCTGCAAAATGCAAAGACGTAGAACTGGGCACCATGAACCTGGATCACGTAAAAGCATATGATGACGAGCTGAAAGCAGCAGGCGTTGAAACAGATCATGTTTCCCCGTTACTGCTTCCACATTATGCAAGACACGAAAGATAATCTGTAAATAAGTAAGTGAACGTACATCAGACGAGGGGGAACATAGGCGGACTCCTCGTCTGGTTACAGATAATCCAAAATTTACGAAAAAAGGAGTAGAGTGGAATGCGAGAGATAGACGTAAAGCAGATCACAGATGTAGTGGAAAAGCTTTGTATCGAAGCAAATGAGCATCTTCCGGAAGATGTAAAATGCGCGATCAAAAACTGCCGTGCCTGTGAAGACGGTGAGATTGCAAAAGGAGTTCTGGACAATATCATCGAGAACTTTGAGATCGCAGACAATGAATGTGTACCGATCTGTCAGGATACCGGTATGGCCTGTGTTTTCCTGGAAATCGGTCAGGACGTACATATGGTAGGCGGAGATCTGGCAGATGCTATCAATGAAGGAGTTCGCCGCGGATATGACAAAGGATATCTGAGAAAATCCGTAGTAAAAGATCCTGTTCGCCGTGGAAACACCGGTGACAATACACCGGCTATGATCTATACAGAGATCGTTCCGGGAGAAAATATCAAGATTACCGTAGGACCGAAAGGATTCGGAAGCGAAAACATGAGTGCGATCCGTATGTTCAAACCTTCTCACGGTCTGCAGGGAATCAAGGATTTTATCATTGAGACAGTTGAAACAGCAGGTCCTAACCCATGCCCGCCGATGGTAGTCGGTGTTGGTATCGGCGGAACTTTCGATAAAGCAGCCCTTCTGGCCAAGAAAGCTCTGATGAGACCACTGGATTCCTCCAATCCGGATCCGTTCTATGCAGATCTGGAAAAAGAAATGCTGGAGAAAATCAATGAACTGGGTATCGGACCACAGGGATTTGGCGGAAAGACAACAGCAATCGGACTGAATATCGAGACCATGCCTACCCATATCGCAGGTATGCCATGTGCCATCAATATTAACTGTCATGTAACCCGTCACAAAACGGAGGTGATCTAATATGGCTAAGAAGATAACACTGCCTCTTACAGAGGAACTGGCAAAAACACTTCACGCAGGAGATCAGGTACTGCTGACCGGTACGATCTATACCTCCCGTGATGCAGGACATAAAAGAATGTGCGAAGCACTGGCAAGAGGAGAAAAAATCCCGTTTGATCCAACCGATGCTACCATTTACTATGTAGGACCGACCCCTGCAAAACCAGGTCAGGTCATCGGATCTGCAGGACCGACTACCAGCGGTCGTATGGATGCATATGCACCGACGATGATGTCCGTAGGTGCCCGTGGAATGATTGGTAAGGGTGCCCGTCTTCCGGAAGTTGTGGAAGCAATGAAAAAATACAGCGGTGTATACTTTGGTGCCATCGGAGGAGCAGGCGCTCTTCTGGCAAAATGTATCAAAAAAGCAGAACTGATCGCTTACGAAGATCTGGGAGCAGAAGCACTGCGTAAACTGTATGTGGAAGATATGCCGCTGGTTGTTATCATCGACAGTGAAGGAAACAACCTGTACGAAGAGGGAAGAGCGGATTATTTAAAAGGAAAAAAATAAATAACTGAAAAGAAATGGAGAAATACTACGATGGATATGGAAATGATTACTGACCTGATGGAAGCTGTGATGATTCTTTGCTTTGGACTGTCCTGGCCGATTTCCATCCGGAAATCATGGGTTTCCAGAACTGCGAAAGGAAAGAGCCTTTTCTTTGAGTGCTTTATCTGGATCGGTTATGTATTCGGTATCGCTCGCAAATTCATGCAACTCGGCATGGGCGTAGAGACCAGTTGGCTGTTTTATCTTGCATGGTTCTTCTATTTTCTAAATATAGCTGAAATTACGATCGACATACTTCTTTACTTTAGAAATGTAAAATTAGATAAAGAACGAGACGCAAAACAGGCATAAAACATATGGACTGCTGTCGGAACACGAAAAAAAGTGTTCCGACAGCAGTTTTTTTTCTTGCATAGAATAAATGCAACAAAAGTCGGAAAATGTCGTTAAAAATAAAACAATTTTGAGAAAATGAAGATTTTTATTTGTACCGCAGAAAGATAAAATAATAGAAAACCGGAAGCGTCCAGAAACGCAGAGGAGGAGAAAAGTATGGGAGAATTAACACATAAAGCGGCGAGAGCGGCATTTGGAAAAGCGATTGATCTGACACTGAAACATGTGGAAAAAGACAGAGAAAAAGGGCTTTTACAGCTGGTAGATCTGACAGAAAAATTCATGGGAGATAATTTCCCATCAGAATCATATGAAGGAGCAAGAAACCTGATTCGGGATCCGGAGTCCAAGTGGATGCAGTATGTCAACCGTGCACTGGATGAGATCCATCCTGACGTGATCAAACAGACGGCATTGAATCTTGGTTTTGAAGCGGCATTTCACGGAACAAAAACGATCCGTGCGATGCGAGAGACACATCAGTGCAATATTCCGTGGCTGATCCTGATGGATCCGACCAGCGCCTGTAACCTGCACTGTACCGGCTGTTGGGCAGCAGAGTACGGTCACAAACTGAACCTATCCTACGAAGATCTGGACCGGATCATCACACAGGGAAAAGAACTGGGTATTTATTTCTATATGTATACCGGTGGCGAACCTCTGGTGCGGAAAGCGGATATCATTAAATTGTGTGAAAAACATTACGACTGTGAATTCCATGCATTTACCAACGGTACCCTGGTAGATGACGCCTTCTGTGAGGAGATGCAGCGGGTAGGAAACCTGTCTCTGTCGATCAGCCTGGAAGGTTTTGAGGAAGTCAACGACCTCAGAAGAGGAGTGGGTGTTTACGATAAAGTTATGGCAGCTATGGACAAATTAAAGAGCCATGGACTGATCTTCGGAACATCAATCTGTTATACAAGTAAAAATATCGAGACGGTAACCTCCGATGAATTCCTGGATATGATCATCGAAAAAGGATGTCGCTTCACCTGGTATTTCCATTATATGCCGGTTGGAAATGAAGCCGCTGTGGATCTGCTTCCGACCAAAGAACAGAGAAAATATATGTATCACAGAGTCCGTGAGATCCGTGGTGCGACCGGCGGAAAACCGATCTATGCGATGGATTTCCAGAACGATGGAGAATTCGTTGGCGGCTGCATCGCCGGAGGAAGAAACTACTGTCATATCAATGCCAATGGAGATGTGGAACCGTGTGTATTTATCCATTACTCTTCTGCAAATATCAAAGAAGTGTCCCTGTTAGAAGCACTGAAACAGCCGTTGTTTATGGCTTACCGGGATCATCAGCCATTTAATAACAATCACCTGCGACCATGTCCGATGCTGGAGAATCCGGAGATCCTGCAGGAGATGGTAGAACAGACCGGAGCAAAATCCACCGATCTGCAGTCCCCGGAGACTGTGGAACATCTCTGCGGAAAGTGTGCGGACTACGCCTGTCAGTGGAAAGAAACCGCAGACAAACTGTGGGAAGAGCACCCGTATGTTCACAAAGGCTACAGTAATTACAAGAAAAAATAAGTAAAAATTTCCATAGACAATCTTTTTGTGTTAAAATAAGCCGAAAGGATAACACGGGGAGAGACGTCTATGGAACGAAAAGGAGAAGCAACGAAACATCAGCTGGCGGAAAGCTTTAAAGAACTGATGTTGAAAGGCTCATTTGATAAAATTACCATTCGGATGATAACAGAGCAGGCGGGAGTGATCCGGCCTACTTTTTATAACTATTTTCAGGACAAATACGAAGTGATGGAGTGGCTTTTGGAAGAAGAAGTCTTCCGACCGGTTTTTGAGATGGTGGAAGACGGGATGGAACGGGAAGCAATCTATCTGCTGTTTCGGAAGATGGAGAAAGATCAGCAGTATTATCAGAAAGCGTTTGAGGTCACCGGACAGAACGGGTTTGAAGAGATTCTGGCAGGTAAGCTTCGCAAGCTGATCAGACAGATGATGAAAAATCATAAGATCACACTTCAGAAATTGGAAGGTCTGAGAGATATCAATATCTTTCTGGAATTTCATACACTTACGGTAGTCAATGGCTTAAAATACTGGCTGACCAGCCGGGAAGTACATATGAGCGCGGACGAAGCACTGGAATTTTACCGGTTTTTGATGTCCCACCCGATTCTGGATGTGGTAGGACAGGTGGAGGATTATACAGAGCAGGAACAGACAGAGGGCTGACGGTATGAGTGAATTACAGGATTGGAAAAGAGATGGATTCCGGGGCGAGAAAATGATCGTGCTGCCGACTGATCAATTTTAATTCCCAGAATGCCACGAACCGTATGCAGTTTTTATCTGAACTGTTATTCCGAGTACTGGAGAGCAACTATACACTGGGAAACTTTATCTATATTTCGCAGGTTCTCGAGATGATCCTCTCCGAGACTTATTATCGTGAAAAACACAACGCAACGCTGGAGCAGGTGGTAGATGAGTTCGAAATGTCAAAAAGTTACCTGAACGCAATCTTCCAGAAATACAGCCAGCACGCACCGATGGCACAGCTCGCAGAGTTCCGGTGTGGTGGTGGAAAACTTCTGTTTTCATCCATGGGACTCCAGAACCTTCTTTCATTATATCATTTTCCGTGATAAAAATAATATAGGATTCACACAAATTTTCATATTTTTCACCAGGTTCCGTTACATTGGAATCAATAAGGTTGCTGTTATATCTTGCCCGTTTTACCGCAGCACCCTTATCGCTTCTCTGGATTTCGATATTGTATACTTTGTTATCCGTATCAACAGCCAGTATATCCAGAGTTACCGAACGCCTCTGCAGATTCTTGATATCCTGCTGTCCTTTTACATGCAGCACTTTCAGGTCTGCTCGCTTCAAAATAATCTGAAGCAAAAGTTCTGTACATGCCTTGTCTTCGAATACCTTTTGCATGCAATCATCATCCAGCAATCTCAGTCCCCTGAGACGCCGCAAATCTTCTTCATGCTTCCGGGCAAAATCGATTTCTTTGGTATCGTTTTTTGCCATACTATCACTTTTCATCCTTTCGTCTATTTTTTTGCTTTTCCATATGGGGAATCAGATAACCGAATGGTTTTAGAATTGTTTCCCAGATATGTCTGTATTTGGAATAGCATATGCGCTATGAAGTGCCAACTATTACTGTTCCTTTTTTATATTATCCATTGTGCAATCCCCCTCCCCGTATTACAATCAATCATAGAATATCAAAAACAAAAAAATGCAGGAAATCAATCAAAACAAGAACGAAAACTTGCAAAAATAGAAGGAAAAGACGGAAGGTACAAAAAACGTGACATTTAAAGAGCAGATCAAAAAGCTGGCAAACAGTAAAGCTTACAGCAGAGGGCTGGAAATTTATAATAAAGGGAAGATCCTGCGCTTTCAGGCGGAAGAAAATAACCGGGAAGAAATGGTTCTGGAGGCTCTGGTAAAAGGGAGCGGACAGAATCGTTATAGTGTTTATCTGATCTGGGATACTGTACGGGATGAAATGGTGGAAGCAGACTGTGAATGTCCGGCATTTCGGGAGTATGAAGGGATCTGCAAGCATTGTGTGGCGGTTCTGTTACAGTATTACAGCGATTCGCGCGTGAAAGCTTACCGGGAAAAGCTGGAGCAGGAAAAGCGGGAAAAGCTTTTGCAGATTCCGGGTGTGAAAAAGGGAGCGGAGCGAAAAACCACGGAAGGCATCCGTCAGCTTCTGAAAAAAAGTGCCGTTGTCAAAAGTCTTCCACTGATCCAGGGAGACATCTGTGGAAAAGTACGGCTGGAACCGCACTTGATTGTGGAAAACCCAAGTGCTGCGTTGCACTTTAAGATCGGTGTGGACAGGATGTATGTGATGAAAGATGTATTTGCATTTGCACGGGCTGTGGAACGGCAGGAAGAGTATGCATACGGGAAAAATCTTTCTTTCACCCATGCAATGGAAAGCTTTGCGCCGGAGAGCAGACCGCTGGTATCTTTTATTCTTCGCTGGGCGCAGAAGAATCAATATCGCTATGGCTACAGCGGGTATTCACCGTATCATCATGGCTTTACCAGTGCCAGAAATAAGCTGCTGGATCTGACCTGGGAAGGACTGGAAGAATTTCTGGAACTTTTTGTGGGCAAAGAACTTCCGGCGGATATTTTCTATACTTCCGAGTCAAACTGGCAGATCTCCGATCAGGAACCGGAGCGCCATCTGAAAATTTTTGGAAATCCGGACGGCATCGAGGTTTCCATCAATCGTCTGAACAGTGTGGAAGGAAGGCGGAAAAATATCTGCTTTCTGAATAGACGGATTCTTCTGGAAGACCGGGGAAAATTGAAACCGGTGCAGGATTTTCTGGAATGTGTGGAAGAGATTCCGGAACGGACGATTTTCGTGGCAAAAAAAGATGTTCCACTGTTTTGTGCGGAATTGCTCCCGCGCCTGGAACAGTGTTTTATCTGCGAAAAAGAGAATTTCGATGAACAGGACTACGGCGTTGCGCCGCCGGAATTTGCCGTGTATCTGGATGCCCCACAAACGGATATGATCACCTGTAATCCCAAAGTGACCTACGGAAAAAAGACATACAGTCTGTACGATACAACCGACCTTGCACTGCGGGATCTTGGAAAAGAAGCGGCAGTACGGGAAGTGATTCAGCGGTACGGGGAAGCATATGACGAACGACAGAAAGCTATGGTGATCACGGATGAGGATAAAATATATGATCTCCTGACAGAAGGAATTCCGGTATTTCAGCAGCTGGGTGAGGTATATATATCAGATACGCTGAAAGGAATGCAGGTGCATCCGTCACCGAAAGTTGCGGTAGGAGTATCGATTGAAAGTGGTCTGATGCAGCTGAAAATGACAGCGGGAGAAATGTCAAAAGAGGAACTGATCGATATTCTGTCACGTTATAATAAAAGAAAAAAATATTATCGTCTGAAGGATGGAAGCTTCGTTCAGAAAGAAGACAGTGGTCTGGATATACTGGCAGATCTGAAGGAAACGCTGCAGCTGACAGATCAGCAGCTGATGCAGGAGAGCGTTCCGGTGGATACCTACCGGGCGTTGTATATAGATCAGCAATTACGGGACAATCCGGTGATTTCTTCGGTGAGGGATAAGAATTTTCGTTCTCTGATCCGTAACATGAAAACTGTAGAAGACAATGATTTTGAGATTCCGGCGGAACTTGAACCGATTCTGCGCGGATATCAGAAGACAGGTTTTCTGTGGTTAAAAACGCTCAGTGCGAATGGATTTGGCGGAATCCTCGCCGATGATATGGGACTTGGAAAAACGTTGCAGGTGATCTGCTATCTGCTTTCCGAGTATCAGGAACGTGAAATAAAGGAAAACTGTAAGAAAGAGCCGGTGGAAAAAGAGCAGGATATCGAGAATGAGGGACGGCAGCGGAAAAAGGAGAGTTCAGATGACCGGTTGCGGCGGAATGCGCTGATCGTTGCCCCGGCTTCCCTGGTCTATAACTGGAACAGTGAACTGGAACGTTTTGCTCCCCGGCTTGCAGTAAGAATGATCGTAGGAACGGCTGCGCAGCGCCGCACACTTCTGGAAGCAGCAGATGAGGGAGAGATTCTGATAACTTCCTATGATCTGCTCCGCAGAGACATCGATTTCTATAAAAAGTACCGTTTCCGCTGTCAGATCATCGATGAAGCACAGTATATCAAAAACCACAGCACCCAGGCTGCAAAAGCTGTGAAAAAGATCCAGGCAGACACCCGGTTTGCTCTCACCGGAACACCGGTAGAAAACCGGCTGAGTGAACTGTGGAGCATCTTTGATTATCTGATGCCCGGATTTTTATACAGCTATTCCCGCTTCCGTGAGGAACTGGAAGTACAGATTGTCCAGCATGAGAGCGAGGAAGCCAGTGAGAGACTGCGAAAGATGATCCGCCCGTTCGTGCTGCGGAGACTGAAGAAAGATGTACTGCGTGATCTTCCGGACAAGCTGGAAGAAAATATGTACACCCGTCTGGAAGGAGAACAGCAGAAGTTATATGATGCACATGTAAAACGGATGAAACTTCTGTTAGATAAACAGAGCGAGGAAGAATTCAATACTTCCAAAATCGTTATCTTATCCGAACTGACCAAACTGCGTCAGATCTGCTGCGATCCGGCATTGCTTTTTGAAGAATATAAAGGAGAGTCGGCAAAACTTGAGATGTGTGTGGATCTGATTCGAAACGCGGTGGAAAACGGACATAAGATTCTTGTATTTTCCCAGTTTACCACGATGTTGAGCCGGCTGGCAGACCGGCTGGAGAACGAAGAAACGGCGTACTATATGCTGACCGGTTCGACCGGAAAGGAAAAGCGGGCAAAGCTGGTGGAGGAGTTTAATAAAGAAGATAACCCGACAGCTGTTTTTCTGATCTCCCTGAAAGCCGGAGGCACCGGTCTGAATCTGACGACGGCAGATATTGTGATCCACTATGATCCCTGGTGGAATCTGGCAGTCCAGAACCAGGCTACTGACCGGGCTCACAGAATCGGTCAGAAAAATGTAGTCAATGTATATAAACTGATTGCTAAGGACACGATTGAAGAAAATATTGTAAAATTACAGGAAAAGAAGCATGCCCTTGCTGACCAGATCCTGAATGGAGCAGATATGGGAAGCGGCAGTTTTTCCAGAGAAGAGATTCTGGAACTGCTGGGTGGCAAGTAAGAATCTGGGGTAACTGTTCAGAAGCTACTGCGAAGATACTGAACAGTTACAGGTTGAAAGATAATTCTGGGAGAAGGTATATATTAATCCATCCTTTCACCCAGGATTATTTTTTTCAGCTCTCTTGCTCCGGAATTCAGAGGGTGCTGATGATCATGAACCAGGCATATGTGGCGAAGAGGCAGCTTTTCGGATATTGCAATCTGAAGAACCTCCTGTTTTGCCAGAGATTCCAAAGCCATAGGTTCCGGAAGAAATGCCAGTCCCAGATTGTTTTTTACCAGAGGAAGGATCTGGTCTGTAGTAGCAGCCTCAGTATCAGGTATGAGTTCCAGCTCCTGGGAAAGAAAAAGCTGATTATAGAACTGAAAAGTGGCAGTTTCTCTCCCCAGGCAGATGAAAGGATATTTCTTCAAATCTGAAAAACAAAGTTCCTTTTCGGAAAGAGCGGAAAAAGAAGGTCCACCGATAAGGATCTCCCGGAAGGACTGCAGCGGAGTAAGGTGCAGTGGCGGTTCCGCAGGAACAGGGGTTGATAAAACAGCAAAATCGATTTTTCCGCTTTTTACAGCTGCGATAGCCTGGGGTGAAGAGTAGTTATAGATTTTCAGTCGAATTCCCGGATAGGCGGTACGGAAAGCCTTCAGCTTACAAAGCAGAAAAATATTCAGCGCCGTCTCTGTGGCTCCGATAGTAACGCTCCCGTGGGTCAGAGAAGCACTGTCAGATAACTCCTCCTCAGCGATAAATAATTGAGCCATGGCAACAGAAACGTGGGTGTAGAGCTGCTCGCCTTCCGGAGTGAGCTGTATCCCTCGATTGGTGCGGATAAATAAAGTGTTGTGCAGCTGCTGTTCCAGACAGTTCATAGCCCGGGTTACATTTGGCTGCGTGCTTCCAAGTGCCCGGGCAGCCTTCGTGAAACTGCCATATTTGGCAACATAATAAAAAATTTTATAGTATTCAAAATTAACGTTCATGGGCGTACCTCTGATATATCAAAAAATAATATATAACATATCTATTATAGCTTTTACTTATTATTGTGTCCATAGTATAATTGTTCGGAATAAAAAGAGCAAGAAAAGTGAGGCAGCGAATATGAAAGAAAGTATGATTTTTCCAAGAGAAGAAAAAACGGAAATATTGTTCCAAAAGATTCTGGAAGATCCATGGGCCTGCGAAAAACTTCAGGAAACCTTCTGCAATTCGTGTTTATGTGGCGAAGAAACAGATGAGGTATTTTCGCCGGATCAATTTTCAAAAGCTTTATTTACGGCTTATCGAAATCGTGATCTCTCGGCATTCCTGATGGAAATCTGCCGGAATACCATGTTTGATCTTCTGCGAAATGCATGTCTGATTCCCTATCGTTTCGATGCAGACGGAATCAAAAATCCCGTGATCATGACCGACGGGCAGGGGAGACTTCTTCTTGAATACAGTAGTGTAGCTCATGAAAAAGAGTACAGACATTTCGAAGAGGTCTATCAACGTCTGGGAGCCGGAAGAAAAATGTATTTTGCAAAGGCTTATCGATACAGTCATTGTTATGACAGCCATATGGAAGTGGAACAGCAGATTCTTGAAAAAAACACAGGTGTGTTATTGATTCATGAACTGCCGGATACTGTAAAAAAGAAAGAAACAGAAGCTCAGGCATATGCAGCTGTTTGGGATCTGATGGCAAAACTGGAAAAGAATCTGCCCATGGCTTTTGTTTTTTACGGCCAGGACACATTGATGGAAAATAATAAAACATATGACGAGATCGGTATTTTTCTGCCAAACTCTCACTTTTTAAAAAATCTGGAACGTCATGTGGCGAAGGCGGAGGCGATTCTTTATGGCTGATAAAGAAAGTGTAGTAAGACAGACATCGGAATATACGGATATTATGGAAAAAAATCATATGGAAATTCCATGGCATGATTATGCCAAGGCAGACAGCAATGTGCTGATCGCAGAGGCGGATCTGATCGAAAAAGCATCTGTGATCGGCAGGGTAGGACTTATGATGCTTTCCTGTGGAACCGGTGCCTGGCGTGTACGCACCTCTATGAATCGATTGTCCAAAGAGCTGGGAGTGACCTGTACCGTAGATGTTGGACTGATGTCCATCGGGTTTAACTGCTTCGACGGGACAGATTGTGTTTCCCAGTCCTTAAGTATAGCCAATACAGGAGTCAATACATCCAAACTTTATCGGATGGAGCAGTTTGTAGAAAACTTTCCGAAGATCGAGAAACAGCTGACGGGAGAGGAGATCCACAAACGTCTGGATGAAATAGAACAGATTCATGCGCTCTATTCGCCCTGGAAGCTGGGAGTGGCTGCGGCGCTGGCGTGTGGCGCTTTTACATTTCTTCTCGGCGGAGGACCGGTGGAGATGCTGTTTGCCTTTATTGCCGCAGGTATCGGTAATTTCATCCGTACCAGGATGATAAAGCATCATTATACCTTATTCTTAAATATTGCAGTTTCCGTATCAGCGGCATGTCTGATCTATGCAATCTGTCTTAATCTGGCGGAAAGCCTGCTCCATATATCGGCGGCTCATGAGGCGGGGTATATCTGCTCCATGTTATTTATCATTCCGGGATTTCCTTTTATCACCAGCGGAATCGACCTGGCGAAACTGGATTTGCGTTCCGGTCTGGAAAGACTGACCTATGCGTTGATCATCATACTGGTGGCAACCATGGGAGCCTGGATCACGGCAATGATCCTGAAATTACAGCCGGAGGATTTTATAGCAGTACACCTGGGAACGGCATCCAGGCTGATTTTTCGTCTATGTGCCAGCTTTTGCGGTGTTCTTGGATTTTCTATTATGTTTAACAGTTCTATTCCCATGGCCTCCACGGCAGCGATGATCGGAGCAGTAGCCAATACTCTGCGGTTGTCCCTAGTCGATTTTACCGGGATGCCGGCGGCTGTAGCTGCATTTACCGGGGCACTGGCAGCTGGACTGCTGGCGTCGCTGATCAAAAAAAATAACGGATATCCAAGAATTTCACTTACAGTTCCTTCAATTGTTATTATGGTGCCGGGATTGTATTTTTATCGAGGATTTTATAACCTTGGAGTCATGTCCCTAAATGAAGCGGTCTCCTGGCTGGCTGCGGCAATATTGATTGTAGTGGCACTGCCTCTGGGACTTATTTTTGCAAGGATATTTACGGACAGGACTTTTCGGTATTGTACCTGATATATATCCTGAAAAGTGATGTTTCACTCGATGGTTTGTGTGAAGAAAAGTAACTATTCAGTAGGTAGTATTCCGCGAGGCATTTTGGCTCGTAACTGTGAAGCTGCTGAACAGTTACGAAGAAAATATTATTGTCGAAAGAAATCTTTGCAGATTTTACTTGGGGTCATAGAAAAAGAGAGTGTTTTTTAATCTGTATATTGTATAAAAATACACAATAAAATGTAAAGTGTGATATAATGGAGAAAGGTCAGTTGCTGTCCGGTATTCCCGGGAATATTGAACAGATACCAATTTGATTACTACATAAAATTATACAATGACGGAGGATTTTTACATGAAAGTAGGATTAGCAGGAACAGGCTGGAGAGCACAGATGTATGTGCGTGTAATGAAAGCGCTGGGAGAAGAATTTGAAGTATCGGCAGTGTATGTGCATTCAGAGTCCAGCAGGGAGCGGGAAGAGAAAAATTTCCCGGGGAAGGTGTATACAGACTATGACGAATTTCTGGCAACAAAGCCGGACTGTGTAGTCTTTATGTTAAAATACGGTGCTGCACTTCCATTTGCCGAGAAAGCCATGGAACAGGGAATTCCGGTTCTGTGTGAGACACCGCCGGCAGCAACAGTAGAAGAATTACAGGCCTGGTATCAGGCAAAAGAAAAATACAACGGAAAAGTACAGGTGGCAGAACAGTATTGCTTCCAGCCTTATTATCAGGCACTGATCCATATGAGCGACCAGGGTAAACTGGGAACGATCAGCAATCTGGATATTTCCCAGGCCCATGATTACCATGGCATGAGCGTGATGCGACGATTACTCGGCATAGGTATGGAAAACTGCAGGATCACAGCCAGAACCTATGATTTTCCGGTGAATTATCACTGTGGAAGAGAGGGCCTTCATAAGGGGGAAAAAACCATCGTGGATACAAGAAAACGTGCAGAATTTGTCTTCCCGGATGGAAAGGTTGGATTCTTTGATTTTGCCGGTGAGCAGTATTTTAACTATTTCCGTACCCGTCATCTGACCCTTCAGGGAGATTGCGGAGAAGTTCATGATCAACAGGCAGCCTGGCTTGGTCAGGACGGTTATCCGGTCCGGGGAAGCATCCAGAGAGACGAACTGGGACAGTATTCTAACCTGGAAGGCTACGGAATGAGAAGTCTGAGGCTGAACGGAGAGATTCTGTATAGAAATCCATATGCAGACAGAGATCTTCGTCTGACAGACGAGGAAATCGCTGTTGCCCAGATGATGGAAGGCATGAAAACATATGTAGAGACAGGAAAGGAAGTGTATCCGCTGGAAGAGGCACTGCAGGACACCTATCTGTTTCTGATGATGGATGAAGCGGCGAAGGAAGGAAAAGAGATCCAGACCCAGGATCAATGCTGGAAAAAACAGTAATGTATAAAATAAAAAACTTGAAATACCGTTTTTGACAGAGTATACTTTACCGCTGGAAAAATAAAACAACTGGGAGAATAAGACAGAAAGTTGTGTAGAAATGAGGGAAAATCATTGAAACAAAATTCACGAAGACAGATGTCAGAATCCTTTCTGACAGCAGCTTTTTTATCTATATCCGGCGGTTTGCAGGATGCCTATACCTATATATGCAGAGGCGAGGTATTTGCCAATGCACAGACAGGAAACATTGTGCTCTTAAGTCAGAGCCTTGTGGAACGAAAATGGTCCACGGTGATTCATTACCTGATCCCATTGGGATTTTTTGCCATGGGAATCGTAGCGGCAGAAGGTATCCGGCAAAAATATAAAAATGTACAGAGGATTCACTGGAGACAGTTGGTTTTACTGATGGAAATGCTTTTACTGCTTGTGGTCGGATTCCTTCCAACAGCATGCAACCTTCTGGCCAATGCCATGGTATCCTTTGCCTGTGCCATGCAGGTGCAGACCTTCCGTAAAGTCAATGGCTATGCATTTGCCAGCACCATGTGTATCGGCAATATCCGAAGCGGCATGGAATCTCTGTGTATCTATGGAAAGACAAAGGATAAAGAAAAGCTGTACAAAGCCGGTCATTATCTTGGAATCATCGGAATGTTTGCAGTAGGTGCCGCTGTCGGAGGCCATCTGATCCTCCTGCTACATGAACGAACCATCTGGGTTTCCTGTGGATTGCTTTTCGTGGGATTCCTCCTGATGTTTATCAAAGAAGAACTGGAAGAACATCCCCGGATCCTGGAAGAAGAGCAGGAGATTCGCAAGAATATTCAAAATATCCGCGAGGAAGCCAAAGAAGTAGAAAACATTATTAAAGATGACCTGAAAAAATAAAACAGATCCGTATCTGTGTTGCTGTTCTGGATGATAGTTGCGGCATAGATACGGATCTTTCAGGTGTTACGGTATTGTTTGTTCCGCTGATGTCGTCTGATCATACGAAGTGTCCGGCCTGGTATGCGGTTGGTGTGCATCCCATATGTTTCCGAAATACTTTGGTATAATAAGAAGAACTGGAAAACCCGCATAGATTACTGATTTCAGTAATAGACAGCTGCTGGTCAACCAACAGAGGAAGGCTTTTCTCAATCCGAAAGGAAAGAAGATAATCAAATAAAGATTCATTCATATGTTTTTTGAAAAAGCGACAACACTCACTCTGACAGATATTTGCAGTTGCAGCAATATCAGCCAGAGTGATTTTTTCCGCGTAATGTTCCTGAATGTACATCAGAATATTTTTCAGACGATCGGTATGCTTAGATTCACTGTTTCCGGAACTGCTAGTCTGATGGGAAAGGTGGTTCCATAGAAACATCCAGATATGGGTGAGTCGCCATTGCAATTCCATCTCATAAGTGGCGGAGGGCTGTTTGGAAAGCATCCAGATGGCAGACAGTTCATCCAGCACCTCCTTTTGCCAGGGAATGTCAGGAGAAAATGCCAGACTATGCAGTCCGGGATGCTTTGTAATAGTGTTCAGATATTTATTCTGGATCACGCTGTCTTCATATCCGTAAAGAAAGCGGGGATGAAAGGTTGTGGAAATATAGATACAATCGGAATCATGACAGGAAGAACCGGTATGCAGACGGTTGCTGTTGCAGAAAAGCCCCTCACCGGCCTGCAGGTGATAGATGGTATCGTTGACCTGATATTGCATCTCGCCCTGGAGGAGAATCGTCAGCTCAATTTCTTTATGCCAGTGCCAGAGAAAAGACTTTCTTTCGTAGCGGGAAAGCTGTTCGTAGCTTACGTTGACCGGGAAAGCATAGGTTCCGTGAGACTTTAATTCCTTTTTGTTGTTGTCTAACTGTAATTGCATGAAAAAACCTCAATATATTTATAAAGTAAGCTAATATAGTTATTGTGATGCTATATGATTCTCATTATAATGATAATTAGCAGATAGTCAATATCAGTATGTGAAAATAAAAAAGGAGAAGAAACATGAAAACAGCAAATGTAGCAGAAGCAGTAAAAAGTGAACATGCAGTTGCACTGTTGAAACAGATGTACGGAGAGAACAGAGTAGAGGAAAATGCAGCAAGATACCAGCTGGTAGCGGATGGATTTGCCAAAGAATTCGGAGATAAAGCTTTTGAATTCTTTTCAGCACCTGGAAGAACAGAGATTGGTGGAAACCATACGGATCATAACCACGGAAAAGTCCTGGCAGGAAGTGTACATCTGGATTGTGTGGCGGCAGCTGCACCCAACGGAACCCACACTGTAAACCTGATCAGTGAAACATATAACCAGCATCTGGTAATCGATCTGGATGACCTGGCTCCGACAGAAAAAACAACAGGAACCGAACCGCTGTTAAAAGGAATCTTTGCAGGACTGCTGGAAAAAGGATGCAAAGTAGAAGGATTTGACGCTTATGTAACTTCCAACGTAATCGGTGGAGCAGGTGTAAGCTCTTCCGCATCTTTTGAGATGCTGGTATGTGTTATCGTAGATTACCTGTTTAACGAAGGAAAGATCGACGTTGTCACTTATGCAAAAGCAGGACAGTATGCAGAAAATAAATACTGGCTGAAAGGTTCCGGTCTTCTGGATCAGCTGGCATGTGCCGTTGGCGGTATGATCACCATCGACTTTGCAGATATCGAAAATCCGGCCATCCGTGAGATCAAATGCGATTTTGATGAGATGGGCCATGATCTGGTTATCATCAACACCGGAAAAGGTCATGCAGATTTGAGTGCAGAGTATTCTGCAGTTCCGAATGAAATGAAAAAAGTAGCAGAATACTTCGGAAAAGAAGTTCTGGAACAGTGCAAGGAAGATGATGTGATTGAGAATGTAAAAGCTATTCGTGAATTCGCCGGTGACCGTGCGGTTCTGCGTGCATTCCACTTCTTTGAAGAAAACAAACGTGTGGATGCAGAAGTAGAAGCACTGGAAAAGAAAGATTTCGCTACCTTCTTTAACAAAATCACAGAGTCCGGTGATTCTTCCTGGAAATGGCTGCAGAACTGCTACTGCAACGAGACTCCGGACGAACAGTCCATTACTGTTGCACTGGCTCTGACCAAACTGTATCTGGATAAGATCGGTCGTGGCGTATGCCGTGTCCATGGAGGCGGATTTGCCGGTGTTATCGCCGCATTCCTTCCAAAAGAAGAAACCGAAGGATTTACAAAATATATCAACAAAGCGCTGGGAGAGGGATCCGCATATGTTATGCACATCCGTCCGCAGGGAGCTGTAAAAGTAGAATTCTAAGTATCTGAAAAAGAGGTCTGCAAAGGAGAAGAAGATTCGAATTTGCAGACCTCTTTTTCACGATAAAACGTTACATAAAATACTTCAAAGATACAAAATACTATTAAAAGTAATAAAAACAGCCAGAAAAGCAAAGAAATACATTACTTTTGCAATTGTGAAAATATGCACAATATGAATTGTCAAACAGGGGAAATATAATTGGAAGAACACAGACAGTGAGGACCGAAAAAACGGTGAGTAACACTGTACGGTAAAGGTGGTGATTACAATTATAAGCTATGCGCCCGTGTGGAAGACGATGAAGAAAAAGTGCATTTCACAGTACGAACTGCTTCGGCGGGGAATCGATAACAGAACGTTGGATACCTTGCGTAAAAATGGAAATATGACATTATATACGTTAGAGAAAATCTGCAAAGCTTTAGATTGTAATCCCGAAGAAGTAGTGGAATTTACAGATGATGATAACAGTTCCGAAAGGGAATAAAGATAAATGAGTGGGAAGACAGAATGATTTTCGACAGCCGGAAAGTATATGAGCTTTATCAGAGATATAGCGAACAGGCGTTGGAAATCTTGCACAGATCATCCTGTGACCTGACAGTTGAAGAACGCCGTCAGATATGGGATGAGATCTGGGAAGAAGCGATGCGGAGGAAAAGAGAACTTCGCCATTTAAAGAGCGAAGAGGAAAAACAAAGCTGGATACTGGCTCTTGTAAATCGAAAGATAAAAGAAAGGAAATCGAAAGACAAAAGTCTCGGATTATGAGACAAAAGAAGAAGAAAATATGGTAGAATGTGGATAGCTGGAAAAATCAATCAAACAGTTACCTTTTTTGTTACAGGAGGTGAAGCAATGAAAAAATGGATCATGATGCTGGCAGTCCTTGTTACGTTCTGCCTGGCGGGATGCGGGGAAAAGCCGATGACGGCGGTGTATTTTCAGGCGGATGACGGCAGCTGGTATTTTGCAGATCTGGATACCGACACGATTTTCTCTGGAACGATACCGGATAAACTCACAGATGAGAACGGAAAGAAGATGACAGAGGCAGACATGCAGGATGGGGACGTTTACCTGATCTATGGAGATGATATCATGCTGGAGAGTTTTCCGGGGCAGTATCCGGGAATTACGAAGCTGGTACGAAAAGAACAGGGGAATCAGGAAAAGGCGGATCAATATCGGCAGCAGTTGTCTTCTGTGATGCGCCCGGTGGCAATCGAGTGATAAAATAAAACTTTTTCGTGCTAAAGTGTTGACAAATGAAAGAATAGAGCATAGAATAAGACCATCAAAAGCAAAACCGATGAGAAAGAGGAGTAAGCTTTAAAAGAAATTTCAGAGAGTGGCAGGTGGTGTGATTGTCGCATGGATTTTATAGCTGAATGGACTTTCGAGGGCAGCCCGAAATAAAGATCTTGTAAGAAAAGAGTAGGCACTGCCGGGAACCAAACCCGTTATCAATGAGGAACGTATGATAGTACGTGTAAAGTGGACGATTCGTCAATTTGAGTGGTACCGCGATAATAAAGAATTTTATTACCGTCTCAAGCTAAATGCTTGAGGCGGTTTTTGTTTTTATAAAAACAAAATTCCATCTCTTTTGCTTTTGAACCATCAAAAAAGGAAAAGAAAAGGAGAAAGAAATTATGAAGAAGAAAGTATTGGCAGTAATCTTAGGAGCAGCAATGGTAGCATCTATGGCAGGGTGCGGAGGAAGCAACGCGAAGACCACAGACACAGCAGAGTCAACCGAAACAACAGACAGCACCGATGATGCAGAAAGCACAGACGCAACAGAAGCTACAGACGGAGAGAGCTACACGATCGGTATTTCTCAGTTTGCAGAGCATGGATCTCTGGATAACTGCCGTGAAGGCTTCCTGGAAGGTCTGAAAGAAGAAGGCATCGAAGAAGGAAAGAACCTGACCGTAAAAGTAAACAATGCAGATGCAGATATGGGAACCGCATCCCAGATCGCACAGAGCTTTGTGACAGATAACGTGGATCTGATCTGCGCGATCGCAACACCAAGCGCACAGGCGGCTTACAACGCAGCAATGGAAAAAGGAATTCCGGTTGTATACACCGCAGTTACCAACCCGGTAGAGGCAGAGCTGGCAACCGAAGACAAGATGCCGGTAGGCGCTGTTACCGGAACCAGCGATCAGCTTCCGGTAGAAGCACAGTTAAAGATGATCCGTGAAATCCTTCCGGATGCAAAAACCATCGGAATCCTTTACACCACCAGTGAAGCAAACTCCGTATACAGCATCAGTCAATACGAAGAACTGGCAGACCAGTATGGATTTACCCTGGAGACAGCAGGTATCACCAGCAGCTCCGAGATTTCTCTTGCAACCGCAGATCTGCTGACCAAAGTAGACTGCCTGACCAACCTGACAGACAACACCGTAGTAAGTTCTCTTCCGGCAATCCTGGATCAGGCAAATGAAAAAGGTATTCCGGTATTCGGAAGTGAGATTGAACAGGTCAAAATCGGATGCCTGGCAGCAGAAGGAATCGATTATATCAGCCTTGGAAAAGATACCGGTAAGATGGCAGCAAAGATCCTCAAAGGAGAAGCAAAAGCAGAAGATATGGAATACCAGCTGTTGACAGAAAGTAACCTGTATGTAAATGAAAAAGTAGCAGAAAATCTTGGAATCACCGTTCCGGACAGCATGAACGACCGTGCAGTGGAAACATTCTCCGAGATTTCCGAAGGCTAAATAAAAGCGGAGGAAAAATGTGATGGATTTTATCATGACGATTGTGGAGCAGGGACTGATCTACGGCATCCTGACTCTGGGTATTTATATAACATATAAGATTCTGGATTTTCCGGATCTGACCGTAGACGGAAGTTTCCCTCTGGGAGCGGCTGTGACAGCGGCACTGATTACACGTGGGGTTAATCCGTATCTGACTATACCGATAGCATTTCTGGTCGGTGTTCTGGCAGGTGTCTGCACCGGTCTGATCCATGTGAAATGCAAAGTCCGTGACCTGTTATCCGGAATTATCATGATGACCGCACTGTACACCGTAAACCTGAAAATAGCGGGAACCAATAACGTTCCCCTGTTTTCCCAGGAAACTATGTTTAAAAACAGTATGCTGGAATCCATCTTCGGAGAGACGATTCCGGGATACATGAAGATCGTTCTGATCTTACTTGTTGTTCTGATCGCAAAATTCCTGCTGGATTTCTATCTGAAGACAAAATCCGGTTATCTTCTGCGCGCTGTAGGAGATAACGACAATCTGGTAACGGCTCTGGCAAAAGATAAGGGAAATGTCAAAATTCTCGGTCTTGCCATCTCCAACGGACTGGTAGCCTTATCCGGCTGTGTATTTGCACAGGAACAGAAAGTATTTGATATCTCTACAGGTACCGGATCCATGGTTATTGGTCTTGCCAGTGTTATCATCGGAACCAGCCTGTTTAAAAAACTGACATTTGTAAAAACAACAACAGCCGTTATCATCGGCTCGATTCTCTATAAAGGATGCGTGGCAATCGCCATTCGTTTCTTTGACCCACAGTCCATGAAACTGATCACTGCCGTACTGTTCCTGGTGATTCTTGTCATCAGTATGGAAAGAAAACAGAAAGCCAAAGGCATGGCAGCCGGTCAGAAAGGAGGAAAAAATGCTTGAACTTCAACATATTCATAAATATTATAATCCGGGTACGGTAAATGAAATGTGCCTGTTCGAGGATTTTAACCTTTCTATTAAAAAAGGACAGTTCGTATCCGTAGTGGGAAGCAATGGTTCCGGAAAAACTTCCATGTTAAATATTGTATGTGGAAGCATCAACCCGGACAGTGGAAAGATCCTCATCGAGGGACAGGATATCACGAAAGAAAAAGAATACCGCCGTCTGCGCAGAATCGGACGCGTATACCAGAATCCGGCGATGGGAACCTGCCCGAATATGACCATTCTGGAAAATATGTCCATGGCAGACCACAAGGGAAAATTCTTCGGTCTGAGCATGGGAACCAATAAGAGCAGAATCCCGTTCTATCAGGAACAGTTGCGTCAGCTGAATCTGGGGCTGGAAGATAAGCTTCAAGTAAAGGTTGGCTCCTTATCCGGCGGACAGAGACAGGCAATGTCTCTTCTGATGTCCACGATGACACCGATCGATTTCCTGATTCTGGATGAACATACAGCGGCGCTGGATCCAAAAACAGCAGAACTGATCATGGAACTCACCGATAAGGTTGTGCGGGAAAAACAGCTGACAACAATTATGGTTACCCATAACCTTCGCTATGCGGTAGAGTATGGCGACCGTCTGCTGATGATGCATCAGGGTCATGCGGTGATGGATCTGGAAGGAGACGAAAAGAAGAACATGAACGTCGATGCGATCCTGGAGAAGTTTAACGAGATCAGTATTGAGTGTGGTAACTAATACACCGTGTTATATATAGTATAGAAGAAACAGACCGGCAGGAAGTATGGGAAGCGTCCTGCCGGTCTGTTTCTTCTATAAGAATAGCTGTCTGAAATATGGTAAATAACGCGAATAAATAAATTATAAGAAAAATTCAAAAAACTTATTGACAAATCCTGCCAGCGGTGGTATCCTATCAGAGTTGCGTCTGAGAGATCTCACAGAGATCACAAAGCTGTCAAAAAGAAATAAAAAAAGTTCTTGACAACAGCCGGTTGGATGTGATAAGATATCAGAGTTGCTGCAAGAGAGAAACAAAAACAACTTCAAAAAAGTTGAAAAAACTTCTTGACAAGCAGGAAACAACATGATATAATAGCAAAGCTGTTTGAGACAAACGGCAATGCGAAAAATGATCTTTGATAACTGAACAGTGAAACACATTCCTCGAAAGTTCTTTTTAAAATCATAAAAACGAACGATCGAAAGATCCTTAAAAACAGTAAAAGGGATAAATTAGCCAAGAGTTGATTTTGACCTGGAACAAACATTTATTTAGAGAGTTTGATCCTGGCTCAGGATGAACGCTGGCGGCGTGCTTAACACATGCAA
>OLQH01000184.1_pt1 | contig 73627 bp, 60 predicted proteins | sample 1672671 | NCBI WGS metagenome assembly OLQH01 (sample SAMEA3136712, study PRJEB25190) | human gut metagenome
GGGCTGCGGGGCTGGCACAGACGGCGGCTGAAGGCTGAACTGTAACGCTTATGCATTATAATTCCGTATGTATTTTAACCTTCCATAACCGGCTCTATACTATATTTTTCCGACTCCTCCGTATTATCCTCATAGTACTGAGCCTGGGCATTCCACAGCTCCTGATACAGGCCTTCCCTTTGGGCAAGAAGGGTTTCATGATCTCCCCTCTGAACCAGCTGCCCCTGCTCAAATACCGCAATATCGTCACAGAACCGGCAGGAGGACAGGCGATGGGAAATGTAAACGGCGCTTTTGCTCCCCACCAGTGTTTCGAAACCGGAATATATTTCATATTCCGCCACGGGATCAAGGGCCGCGGTGGGTTCATCCAGGATAACGAAGGGCGCGTCCTTATACAAAGCTCTTGCCAGGGCAATTTTCTGTGCCTCTCCCCCGGAAATTTCCACGCCGTCAGACTCAAAATCCCGGTACAAAGGAGTATCCAGACCTCTGGGCATATCAGGCATACGGTCGGAAAAGCCCGTTTTGTTCAGGCAATCCTCTGCCTTCTGCCCATCCACTTCCACGGAGGCCGCCACATTCTGTCCGAGGGAAAAAGAAAATAATCTGAAATCCTGAAATACCACGGAAAATAAAGTAAGATATTCGCCATAATTATATTTCCTTATGTCGATTCCGTTCAGCAGGATTTCCCCTTCCGTAGGGTCATACAGCCGGCAGAGCAGCTTAATAAATGTGGTCTTTCCGCTTCCATTTCTTCCTACGACGGCAAGATGTTCGCCTACCTTCATTTTCAGGGAAAGATTGCGTAAGGCCCAATTGTCGGAACCGGGATATCGGAAGCTGACATTTCGGAATTCAATTTCATATTCGTTATCATCCCTTTTTTCTACGGGAAGGGTTCCCTGATATTTAATCGGTTTGGAATCCAGGATTCCCAGATAGTTTTCCAGGAACGGTTCTTCACTTCGAAGAGCGGATATTCCCGAAATAATTTCAGAAAAGCCTCCTGTAAACTGAGTAACTGCACCCACATACTGAACTATCATCCCTGCTCCGAAAGCGCCGGCTATTGCTTTTGCTCCTATAAAAAAGTAAACACATCCGCCAAGAAGCACTCCCAGGCCGTCTTTTACCGCTTCATAGAAACCGGAAAGAAGCCCTCTCTTTCCCAGCCGGTCAATATCCAGCACCTTTTTCATTCCTTCCACAAGCATTTGTCCTTCGCTATACAGACGTATTTCTTTTCCATACCGGTAATCCATACAATCACCTGCATAGTACATAAAACTTCTGTTTCCCAGCATAAATTCTTCCATGAATTTCCGATCCAGCTCCACCTGCCTGCCATTCAGCCATACAGAGTATATGGATGCTCCCACAAGCAGCAGGATCATCAGAATGGACGCTGTTCGGGTGGAAAAAAAAGAGGGGCTTCCGTGAAACGGCATAAAAGCAGGAACCGCGAATACGATAGCTGTCCCTATGGTTATGGCTCCTTTTACAATGTTTTGTACGTTTCCGATTACCCTCCAGCATAAACCGCCTTCCATCTGTATTCTTTCCAGATAATATCTCTTTTTATTCTGATAGGACGGATCCCCCAGATTCTCATAATCTGTATTCAGGAACACTTCACTGATACTGTTATATTCCTTCCACATGATCTTTTCACTGGCAATGTTCTTCAGTTTTTCAATCCCCTGCATAAGAAGGTATACCGCCAGATTAATAGTCAGGGTTAATAATACATATCGTCCCAGCAGCTGCACATTTTTATTTCCAATCAGTTCATTCAGGATTCTGGCGCTGAAATAAAGGTTAATAAAAGGAGAAGCAACCTGAAGTATCGCATGAAAAACCACCACGAACCAGAACCCGCCGGTAAACTGGTGATACAGTCTAAAAATCCTTCCAAGCATATGAAGCTCCGTCCTGAGCTTATCTCTTTTCATATCCTTCACCCCTTTCCAGCTTTTTCTTATAATAATGACTCTGAATTTCATACATGTAAGCATAGGAACCTTTGCGGGCCATCAGTTCTTCGTGGCTTCCTATTTCTGTAACGGAACCGTTTTCCAGGAAAAATATCCTGTCACAAAACCTGGTACTGGCCAATCTGTGGGATATATAAAGAGAGGTTCGTCCTTTGGTGAGTTCCCCATATTTATGATATAATTCATTCTCCGCTATAGGATCCAGAGCGGCTGTCGGTTCATCCAGAATGATAACCGGCCCTTTTTTATACAGTGCCCGCGCCAGCAGAAGTTTTTGCCATTCGCCTCCTGACAGTTCTTCCGCATCTTCATTCAGCGTTCGGTTAAGCATGGTATCCATTCCTTTTGGAAAGTCTTTTACCTTGTCCCACAACCCTGCCTGCTCCAGACACTTTTGTACCTCATCCCTGTCAAAATCCGTTTCACTGGCCGAAACATTCTGTGCGATGGAAAACGGCAAAAAATTAATTTCCTGGAATACCACGGAGAAAAGCCTGTAATATTCATCACGGCTGCAGACAGCCATATCCTTTCCATTTATCAGAATCCGCCCCGAGGTGGGATGATATAAACCACACAGCAGCTTTATACAGGTTGTCTTTCCTGCCCCGTTTAACCCTACTAAAGCCAGCTTTTCCCCCGGCTTTATAATGAAATTCAGGTCACACAGCGTATCCTTCTGCGCGTCCGGATATCGGAAATAAACATGCTCAAAACAGATTTCAACAGGGCTCCCTTCCTCAACTGTGATCGTCTGTTTTCCGTCATTCACATACATATCCGGCATTTCTATAAATTCCCTGTAGTCGCAGCATTCCATACTGAATCTGGACAGATTGCCGGTTTGATGTGCGATATCATTCAGCCATACGGAGAAACCGGCTACCGCTCCAAAATACATAGTAAAATCCCCTGCTGTTATCCGTCCTTCCAGCACCATTTTAATCAGAAGGAAATAGCAAATACCATCCCGCGCAAAGCTGAGAATACCCTGTAGTGCATTAACTGCAAACCACCAAAATTCATTTTTACCGGTCAGCCTGCTTTTTTCAGATAAAAAGACAGAAAACAATTCACCGAACCAATCCCCGATCCGGAAAAGCCGGAAATCCTTTCCCGCCGCAAAATCAGTGGGAGTATAAAACAAATAATAAAGCTTCTGATTCAATGCCGTACTTTCATCACGAATTCGGTATTCCAGCCGTCTGACTGCCTGACCCGCCGCAAATATCAACGCAGCTATTATCAGCAGGAAAGGTATAATCAGAGGATGCAGGGAGGCCACAATCCCCGCATATACCAGAAGCCCCAGAATATCTCCGCTGATTCCCACAAATGAGGATATAACTGCTTCTCCTCCTGAATCGCTGCCCCGCAGGAATTCCCTCGCCTTCTCTTTTTGCAGCTGCCCTTTGCTTTGCTCTATATTGGAATAATCTGTTGTAAAAACCTTTTCCGCCCAAATATAAAGATAATTCATCCGATTTTTGAGGCCAATAGCAAATATCTGTCCATGTGTAATATATTTATCCACCATGTGGCACACACAAAGGATAAAGATAAAAACAGATAAGACCGCCGCCAGCCTGGCCAGAGAACCGCCTTCTGTGACACAGTCCAGCACTGCCTTCGGCAGTAATATACCCATTAAGGGAATCACCACTACAAGGGGAATTCTGCACAATCCTGTCAACATACCCTTTTTATCCCATTTCCACCACCTGGGCAATACATAGGCCAAATTCTGCAGTACCGAATACTTCGGCTTCTTTTTTACTTTTCCATTTCCCATATCTACACCACCCTGCTGACTTATTCGTATTACTACCATCCAAGGATAACACCTGTAACCAGGCAAAAGAAAATTCGTGCACAAAAGGTCATCTTTTATGCACGAATGGTTATCCCAGGCAATTGGAATTACCTGATATTTATAAGGGAAGCATCACTTCCGTAGCAAACACTCCTTCTTCATTTTGCCGGTTTACATAACCTCCATTTTGCTCCGCTATGACATCAATCCGCATGAGCCCGAAGCCAAAACGGGCCATTTCATCCCGTCCGCTTTTCGAGGACAGAAAACGGCCGCCTGTTTTCTCGGGTCTTTTTCCCATAGAGTTGGTTACGGAAATATATAACTGCTGCTTCATAATTCCTATATATACTCTTATGAACCTTTTTTCGGGCTCCTCTATCCGAAGGCAGGCCTCAATGGCATTATCCAGAAGATTTCCCAACATGGCACACAGATTCACATCAGAAATCCGCATCCGATCGGGTACTTTTGCCTTGGCATTCACGGCAATACCTTTCGCACGGGCCAGGGAAAGCTTGCTGTTAAGAATGGCATCCGCCATGACATTTCCTGTTTTCAGCACCTGATCCACTTCGGTAAGATCTGCGTTCAAGCCTTCCAGGTATTCTTTAAGGCGTTGGTTTTCACCATTTTCCATTAAAATAAGCATGGTTTGTATATGATTGCGGAAATCATGCCGCCAGCCTCTCATCTGTCGGTACATGTTCTCCACTTCGTCCACCTGCCTGCTTATCAGATCATTTTGAAAGCCTTCGATTCTCCGATCCACCAGCCGGGTCAGATACCAACGGATAAGAAAAGAAAGGCCCACTGCCGCCAGTAAAAAAGCGGTTATATAGACGACTGCCAACCAGATACTCATAATCCTTAAGTCCTTTCCCCTGTTCCGTATTCTCCGCTTTCTTCTCTCCTGTAATATGCTACAAAAGCTCTGTTTACCTCCTGAAAAAGCCTTCTGCTGACAGGAACCGAAGTCCCGTCATCCAGCAAAAGCTCCTTCTTTTTTATTCTCGCGGCATAAGCCAGTCCCACGATATAGGAGCGATGGCACCTGATAAAATTTTTTCCCTCCAATTGCTCCTCCAGTGTATTAATTCCGCACCGAACCTCCAAAATCTCTTCCTTCGTATGAATCTGAACCGTATGGGCAAAGGCTTCCATATACATAATCTCTTTTTGAGCCGCACGTACTTTTTCTCCCTGCACTGTCGTTAAAAGAAGATAACTCTCCTCCTCTTCCTTCTTCGCCGCCTTGTCCAGACATTGAAAAAACTTATCCCTGCGTATCGGTTTTATCAGATAATGGAGGGCTGATACATCGTATCCTTCTTCTATGTAATCGGGCAGGGCTGTTATAAAAAGGATCTGCAGCTTCTCATCCTCTCCCCGCAGATATTTTGCCAGGGACACGCCGTCTTCCCCCTCCATCTGAATATCCAGCAGGATCAGCCACCAGTCCTTTTCCTCCTCCCATACAAAGCGGAAGGCCTCCGCACTGGGAAAAATCCTTGTCTCTATTTTTATATCGGAAGAAACAGACCATTCCTTTATGTAACGTTCCAGCATTCCGGCCTGTTCCGGCTCATCATCGCATATCGCGGCTTTCAGCGGCATTTGTTTACTCCTGTTTTTATGGGAATATCAACGTTTTCTTTTTTTACATTCTAGGACAGCCAAATATGGATGTCAATGCGTATACTTAACCTGTGCCCAGGAAAGATTTTTACAGAAGGACAAAAGGGCTGGCCGATGACATAATAAATATTGCAGAAACGTTTCCTGTGTGCATATAATAGGGAAAAGACAGACTGGAGATTAGGAGATCAATTACGAATGAGCAAAGGAAAAAGAATCGGTTATGGAGTGCTTTCTTTACTGCCGTTGTTATTTATGCTGCTGATACAGGCTCTGGGGGTCCAGATAATTTATGCCGCTGTAACAGTCTATATGTCCATGCAACCGGGAATGGATCCCGTTATGCTGAATGATATTGCTTATACTTATTTTATGGAGCATTATACGGGCGTTCTTGTATTAATTCAGGGTGTTACCCTTCTTGTTTTCGGGTTCTGGTATTATCTTGGCTTTACACGGAAAAAAGAAAAGGGCACTGTTAAAAATCTGCTTCATATACATAACCTGGCCGGTATTTTTTTGCTGTCTGTGGGTATTTATTTCTTCGTTACCCTCCTTTTGGGCGCGGCCGATCATCTGGTACCTGATATCATGGACGAATACAATATGCTGATGGAGGACAGCGGAATTGGAGGGCTTACATTGCTTTCATCCATCGCTACTCTGGTAATGGCACCGCTGGGTGAAGAGCTTATTTTCAGGGGACTTACCCTCCAATATTTAAGAAAGACCGGACTCGGCTTCCATGTAGCAAATATCATTCAGGCCATTCTGTTCGGCATCGCTCATATGAACTGGATACAGGGAATTTATGCCTTCCTTCTCGGACTCATACTCGGCTGGTTCTGCAAACGCTTTAAAACTCTTGCGGCTCCCATGCTGCTGCACATGTTTTTCAATTTTTCAGGAACCTATATCGCCGCTCTGATTGATCCTTTACCGGAAAACATTTGGCTCTACCTCTTCCTCTTTGCGGCTTTTTCAATTTTTACATTCCTGGGGATAAAAGTATTGGGGAAAGCTCCTTTGTATCAGGAAAATACAATATAAAAAAGAGAGCAGGGAAGAAATCCAGTAATCCGGTTTCTTCCCTGCTGTTTTTATGGAGGAGAGCTAGTCAGACTCCCCTTTTGGCAGATCAAATTATTATTCAGTCTTCCGGGAATAAATATTCCCTATATTTGGAATAATCACTTTCCCTGCAGTCCACAAAGAGTTTTACCCCTTCCGCCAGATATTCCTGACTGCTGACTGTCGCATTGCTGTTTAAATAGCTGACAATTTCTCCTTTTTCGTAAGGGATAAGAAATATGCCTTCCCTGTTTCCGGAGAAAACCCTTTTTTTAATCATCTGCAAAAGCTCCTGCAGGCCTATGCCGTCACGGGCGGACATAAAAATCTTATTTCCGTCAATTCTGGGTAATTCTTCTTTTTCCATAATGAGATCCGCTTTATTCATCACATATATGCAGGGGATCTTTTCGGCTCCCAGCTCCCGCAGGGTTTCTTCCGTTACCTGAATGTGTTCCCGGTAGTGCTCATCCGATGCATCCACAATCTGCAAAAGCAAATCCGCATAACGGACCTCATCCAGCGTAGAACGAAAAGCCTTAACCAGCCCATGAGGCAGCTTGCTTATAAATCCAACCGTATCAGACAGCAGGAAATCCTTTCTGTCATTCTGGTTGATTTTTCGAACAGTAGTGTCCAGTGTGGCAAAAAGCATATCTTTGGCCACCACCATTTTCTCTTCTTTTCCCACATAGGTTTCCACCATCTTGTTCATAAGAGTGGACTTCCCTGCGTTGGTATATCCCACAAGCGCTACCTGGGGAAGGGAAGAATCATTCCGACGCTTACGCTGGGTATTCCTGTCATGTTCAATGGCTTCCAGCTCTCTGCGCAGTTCACTTATTCTCTTTTCAATTTTACGTCTGTCAAGCTCTATCTGCTTTTCACCGGTACCCTTATTACTCATGCTTCCGCTGGCTCCGGCCTGCCGTCCAAGGGCTTCCCTCATGCCTACAAGACGAGGCAGCATGTATTGGAGATTGGCTGACTCTACCTGCAGCCTTGCCTCCCGGGTTTTGGCTCTCCGGGAAAAAATCTCCAGAATCAGATTGGTCCGATCCATTATGGGGACTCCCACTTCCTTCTGCAGATTTTTCAGCTGGGAAGGGGATAGGGTTTCATCAAAAATCACATAGTCCAAATCCATCTGTTCCACGGTTTCCTGAACTTCCTTAACCTTACCGCTTCCTATATAATAAGCGGGATTAAGGGAAGAAAGGTTCTGTTCGATTTTGGCCGCGACTTCCATTTCGCAGGCCTCTGCCAGGCTTTCCAGCTCTTCCATGGAGGTTTCAAAATCAGGATTATCATCCACGTTAACCCCTACCAGAAGAACCCGGGATATATTTTCCTGCTGTATATTGTTATTTTCGTTCATTCATTTCCTCTTTTCTACGCTGCTTTTCCATGTAGTATTATACTTATTTTGTTCTGTTATTACAGGTATCCGTTTGTGACAGCAGCGCAGACACAAACTTATTTACAGAAAACTTCTTTTTCGTATCCATTCCTTAATCTGATAAAGCAAATATTTTTATGCGTAAACATTTCATTTCCTCCATTTTCTCATTTTCAGGTACAAAAAAAGAGACTGCTTCCTGCATAATCCGGCTTGAATTAATCCCCGGAAAATGCCAAAGAAACAAATACTATTCCCATCATATGCAGACGTATACAAAAAACCTGACGCTGCTGCCGGCTATAACCGGATACCGCGTAAGGCTGCCATACCGCATATTTTTCCTTTGGAATAGTTATCTGAATCTTATTCTAATAATCAATCTCTCTGACCTCTGATTTCTATTAATTTTTATAAAGCACCTGAAAATGTTATTACAAATTCATCATAGTGGGGATCAGTATGTTTTGTCAAGGATATTCTGAAGAAAACATGGGGAGCCATTATAACTGCAATGGCTCCCCATGTCTTTATTCGTAAAGATTATAGTTCTGATTTACTGCTCTTCTTTTTTACGTTTCTTTGCTGAAATTCCCAATGTAAGGATTGCTCCTACAATAATCAGTGACCAGGCGGCGATTGGAGCTGTGTCTCCGGTTCCGGGGCCTTTGGCCTCACCCAGAACTCCAACCTCAGGCGCTGCTGCTTCACCCAGAACTCCTACTTCAGGCTGTACGGGTGCAAATGCTTCTCCCAGTACGGCGGTTGCTTCTGTAGGTGCCGTTACTGTGGGTGTTGTTCCTGTCGGTTCATCCGGTGTCGGGGTGGGAGCAGGAGGGGTAACAACATCCTCTTCAAAATGTGCAGTGTATGTTGCTGCTGCATATAACTCGTTTACTCTTTCGGGTACATATGTCTCATCGGTGCTTACTACTGTGCCTTCTTCATTGGTCCAGTTAACAAAATGATAACCTGTGGCTGCAATAGCTGTGGAACCTGTGGCTGTACCATTGACTGCAAGTATTGTTTCACTGTCATTGTTTACGTTTCCATTTGCATCGGCGATGTATTTGATGGTGACTTCGTTTTCCAGATAATATACATAAACTATTTCACCATTCTTCACATCCTGAGGCAGATTAGGGGAATCCGCTTTCTGTTTGTAGCCATTGAAAGTCTTACTTTCTACGCTTTCTACCTTATAGCTGTTATCAAGCACCCAGATATCTGCACTCTTATCTACGGTTTCGAGCACTTCTCCGCCTTCTAACTGGTATACTACCTGATAATTCAGCTTCTTGGTGGCGGTCTTATCTGCTTCGTACAGTACTACTACCTTTCCGCCTTCTTTTACTTCCTGCGGCAGCTTCGGAGAATTCGCTTTCTGTTTGTAGCCAGTGAAAGTCTTGCTTTCTACTTTTTCTACAATATAGCTGTCTGCTTCTACCCAAATGTTTACTTTCTCATTTACTGTATCAAGAATGCTTCCATCTTCAGTCTGATATACGACCTGGTATTTTAATTCCCTGGTATCATCCATATTAGGTACATAATGGCCATAATAGGTGGTAGGCCCTTTAATAGTCCAATCTGTTACCTTCTGAGTACATGCTTTATCTGAATACCAGCCTTCAAATACATAACCATTGATAGATGTTGCACTCTTGGTAGTTGGGGTTACAGTCGCTTTTCCATTTAACAACTTAACTTTATTATAGTAATCTACTAATTCGAAATTACTTTCATCTGCATCCGCTCCGGCTCCCGGAGGTACCGCTTTAAATGCAACTGTCGTATAATTCACAGTGCTGTACGAAACATATCCATCAACGTGATAACATTTGGTACCGGCATTTACCAAGGGTTTGTCAGTATTACTGTTAGCTCCGTCTGCCCAAGGTGTTTTATACCAGATAACATCTTCTACTTCAATATCTGAACCATATCTCTGCTTAACTGCCTGAAGGACCTGTTCTTTATCCGGATAGGTAACTACATTAGAAGTTCCCTGATGTTGTACTAAGTCAGATCTTTGTGTATCTCCATCATACGGAATTACACTTCCCTGTCCTACATAGAAATAATCACCTGCTTTAGTTGAACCGATCTCCCTTTCTGGCAACAATACATAAAAGTATGCTACTACGGCTTGTTTATCATCTGAAGTAACCTTAATTGTAGTGGTTTCCTTCACTTTTTTCCCAAAACCGTTCTTATACTCATGGGTTATTACAGCAGTTCCCTGCCTAACTCCCTTTATTGTTATGGAATCACCGGTACCGTTTATTTCTACAATATTTTTATTACTGGTAGTCCAGTTGTTATTATATTCAAAACTTCCTGCACTAAGAGTTTTTGTTTCATTAACTTCCAGATAAACAGTCTCATTTGTCACATATTTCGATCCGCTTCCTGCCACTACCCATATAGAAAAGCTATTGGCAGTAAAACTCACATCGCTGTTCTTTCTGTTTTCTGCAACAGACTGGGCTTCATCCCCTGACATATGATAAATATCAAAGTTTTCGCCTTCAACTCCGGTTCCCAGGATTTGTACGGAAACACCGCCCTTAGGCTGAATCTCATTTCCATCCTTATCCAGAATTGTGATATCAAATGCTCTTAAGTCAACCAGTTCTTTTCCTTTTTCCTCAAGCTTTGTTTCAACTGCATTCTGTACTGTACCGGCAGAAACTTCTTCCGCAATTACTTTATAACCTTTCGGAAGTACCCCTGCAGAATAGGTAGTAACTTTTATCGTTACGCCATTTACTTCTACAGTATCTATAGTTTCAACATATTCTTCCTCTTCTTCTTCCTTCTCTGCAAAAGTCACCTTAACTTCTACATCCTTTGAAGGAGATACCGCATACTTATTATCACTTCTGGAAATAACTGTTCCATCAATAATTACTTCAGCAACTTCATAACCATCTTCCGGATTCACATAGAATTCCAGAGATTTCTTATTTTCAACTTCTACCTGACTGCCAATTTCATTGCCGTCAGCGTCAGTAATACTTCCTTTGCCTTCCACCTGAAATGACACTACAGAAAATTCCCTGGTTACGTCCTCAGTTTCGGTTTCCAGCACTTCTTCTGTTTCAGTCTCAATCTCAGATTCGGTTTCTATTTCTGTTTCGGTCTCAGATTCCGTCTCGGTCTCTGCTTCCGTTTTCGTTTCAGTTTCCGTCTCAGTCTCGGTTTCTGCGGCAGATTCTGTTATAGTTTCTGTTTCGGTTTCCGTCTCTGTGGAAGCCTCTGCATTATCATCCTTTTCCGCCTTTACAGTAACTGTTATATCCTTATCCGGATTAATTTTATAAATACCATTTTCTGAAGAAAGTTCATTATTATCTGCTGTAACTTTTACAGAAGTTCCTTCTCCAGCTTCTACTTTGAAGGACAGCTGTTTTCCATTTTCAACTTCCAGTGTTCCGGTGATTTCCTGGCCATCTTCCTTAAAAACTTTGACATCGCCTTCTGTGTTGAAATTGACTTTCCATTTGGAATTCTGATTTGCTTCCTCAGAAATACTTTCTGTATTCTCTTCTGTTTTACTTTCCTCTTCAGAAGTTTCTGTGGATAATTCCTCTTCCTGGCTGGCAGATGTACTTTCAGCTGAAGATTCCTCTGAAGATTCTGAAGCGCTTTCCGAAGAACTTTCTGCTGCCTCTTCCTGATTTGACTTATTTTCCCCGGAGTTTTCTTCCTCTCCGCCGGAATTCGTATTTTCTGAAGTTTCTGCAGAATGTGTTTCAGACGATGCTTCACTGCTCTGCTCCGTTTCATTTTCTGATGCAAGAACAGTAAGCCCGTCATTGCCTACTGTTGTGGCAATTAATACAAAAGCCAGTAAAAACGCCCATAACCTCTGCATGCCCTTTGTTTTCTTCATCTGATTTTCTCCTCTCTGTTCTGACCATCTATCACTTGTTCTTTTCATCCGGTTTATTTCGATCCTTTGGTCTGTAATGTGCTTCTTCTGATTGTCATCAGGTTCTGCCACACTGTTCCGCTGCCCGGAGAGTATTTGCAGGAATGTTTTTATTAGATTAACTTGATTATATAATCAGCACCGTAACACCAAGCGTTACATTTTTTACTAAAATCAAATATTTTAACTAAATCATGAAATTTATTAAAATAAAAACCGCCCGGGAATTTATTTCCCGAACGGTCTCCTGAATGTATCCATATTATTTAATTAGTAAGCTCTGCCTTCTTATGTCCATTCCATATCAAAAAGGCTCAACTGGACCACTTCCTCCACCGGCTTCTCTTTTTTTGCTTTTTCCATCACCGCATGTTCTTTCGGAATTTCCCCAAGAAAAACAGAGGGCTCTCCTGATAAGGTTATAATCAGTTCTTCGGCGGCCCGTGTCATCCCCACATAAAAAAGACGCCTCTCCTCTTCCATATCTCCCGCTGCCATTCCCAGCTCCAGCGGCATCAGTCCTTTTCGCATGCCATACAGGAATACGGCGGGGAATTCCAGGCCTTTGGCGCCATGCAGTGTCATGAGCATTACTGCATCAGCCGGAAATTTGCGGCTTCCGCTCCGTCTTACATCCCCTTCTGAGCCAAAAGAAATGGTCTCAAGGAAACTTTCCATAGATGGATTGAGCACAGCTGCGTTCAGAAGCCTGGACATGGCTTCACTCTCTTCCAGCTTCCGATCCTTAATCCATGCCTCAAGCAGCTTTTCTGTTTTTTCCCTGCGGACTTTTTTCCCGTATTTTGCGGCAAGCATGGACAGCTGTTCCTCAGCCATGGTTTCTTCTGCCGGCCAGATAAGCTTCCGGCAGAAACTGCGGGAAACAAGATCCTCCGGACAGAGCAGGTATTGGAAGAAATAAAGGGTACCCCGGACATTTTTATCCAGAAGAAAATCCTCACGTCCCGCTACCACGTATGGTATCCCTTCCTGCCGAAGGCATTTTTCCAGAAGCTGCGCCTGTCTGTGGGTGCGGTAAAGGACTGCAATATCAGAAAAGCTTCTGACCCTTTTTACCTCACCTCCATGATTTTCTTCCACATCGAGCATATCAATACCACCGATAAGGCGGTTGATTTCCTTGGCAATAAATATAGCTTCTCCCATTTCGCCGGGAGCCTCTACCACACGGACGGAGGCACCTGCCGGATTCGATGCCCGCATATTGCGCTCCGGCCCTTTGTTATGAGATATCACATCCAATGCACAGGCTACAATTTCCGGCGTGGAACGGTAGTTATCTGTCAGCTGTATCGTGCGCAGCATGGGATAATCCTTTTCCAGCCGGGCAAAGCACTGTGAATCCGATCCCCGGAAGCCATAGACAGACTGATCCGGATCTCCGATAACAAATAATTCCTGTCCGTTTTTATTCCACACGCGAAGAAGGTCATACTGGACCGGATTAATATCCTGAAATTCATCCACCAGCAGGTAACGGAATTGTTTTTCCTGTGCCGTAATATCCTCATCCAGGAAAAGCTTCCTTGTTTTCAGAAGAAGGTCATCGTAATCCACCGCTTTTTCCTCTTCCAGCATCTCCTGGTAATATGCCGCCGCTTCCTCGGTAACAGGAGACTGAAGTCCCTGAATCCCACATTTCAGAAGAGAGATTTCTCTCAGGAAACGGGATACGGAAAGCTTCAAATCAAATCTGGCGATTGTTTTTCCTGCCAGTTCCTCCATCAGGCCTTCGTCAGCCACGAAAAAATCCTCTCCTCTGTCACCGAGTATTTTGCTGCATATGCCGTGGAATGTTCCGATGCATAATTCTTTGCTTATACGTTTTCCTCCGGAAAGCTTTTCCAGCCTGCTGCGCATTTCTTCCGCGGCCTTGTTTGTAAAAGTAACCGCGGTAATCTCCGAAGGCCTGATTTTCCGGTCTTCCAGAAGATTGCATATGCGGGAAATCAGAGTCCTCGTTTTCCCCGCGCCCGGCCCGGCAATAACTGCCACAGCCCTGTCACGGACCGATACTGCCTCCTGCTGTGCCGGACTCAGGCTGTTCTTATGTAATTCCTCCGCATTCCCCCTGATTATATCCTTTTCCTTTGCATCCTTATCTATTTCGGATCCGCTTCCCTGTTCCCGGGCTGATGCGGAAATTTTATCAGATTTTGTATCATTTCCTACTGCTTTCTTTTTTTCCTGAATCCCTTCTTCCATAAAAAAACTGAGTTGTCCTTCCAGCCCGTCAATTTCCGAAAGAGTTAAAAGTTTTATTGTCCCATATTCACCATCGAATCCCGGGGTACGTTCCACCTTTCCTTCGCGCAGACGGTGGATTCCCTCTGCCACAGACGCACCGGCAGCTTTTTTAATGTCCTCCACCGGAATATTTCTCAGGATTTCAAACTCGGATCCCAGCTTCACAAGCATGGATTCGTATTGTTCCAATACCTTTTTGGAAGCCGCCGATTTTCCGGTGCAGGCCCCGATAACCTCCGGGAGGGGAACCAGGCTTTCAAAAGGCTTCGCCCCTGAAAGCACAAAATCCTCTTCCCGATCCGCAAGCTGCTCCACTCTATGTAAAACACCTATTGTCAGCTTTTTCCCGCATACCGGACATATATTGCCATAGGCCGCAGCCTCCGACGGGCTGATGCAAAGGGAACATTTCCGGTGTCCGTCAAAATGATATTTCCCCTCCTCCGGGAAAAACTCAATCGTTCCTTCCAGTCCGTTTCCTGTGGATATGGCTTCTGCCAATCCTCCGTAAGAAAGTGGAATCTGAAAAAGATTTGCCTCCCTTCCCAGTTTTGCCGGAGAATGGGCGTCAGAATTGGAAATCAGCTGGTAAGAATCCAGAGCCGATATCCTCCAGTTCATAGGCGGATCCGAAGAAAGTCCGGTCTCAAGAGCATGTATATAGGGTGTCATATCCTCAAAGCATTCCTCTATCGTATCAAATCCGGAAAAAGCGCCGAACATGGAAAAATGAGGTGTCCAGATATGAGCCGGCACATATACGCCCTCCGGTACCGTTTCAAGCATAATTTCCAGCAAATCCCTGCAATCCAGACCCAGAATCGGCCTTCCGTCAGAATGGATATTCCCGATAAGCTCCAGACGGCGCGCCAGCCTGTCCGCCTCCTCCAGGCCGGGCAGCAGAAGCAGGCTGTGAACCTTCCTCACTTTTTCGTTCTTTTTATAAATAGAACTGATTTCTCCGGTGAGTACAAACCTGGGCTTACGGTTATCCGGCGCAACTGCATCCATTATCCGGTATTCATCCTTCAACGTATATAAGCCATCTTCCGCCGGCTCCAGTTTCTCCTTCAATTCTTCCCTCCATGCAGGATGGGTGAAATCTCCGGTTCCTACCATATCAATTCCTTTTTTTCTGGCCCATAAATCCAGATATTCCGGCGTACAGTCTCTGCTCGTTGCCCTGGAATACCTGGAATGTATGTGCAAATCCCCTATATACATAGCGTTTACCTCATTTGCTTCCCATATGAAAAACAATTGTTTTATCTTTTATTTTTCCGTATCTTTTATGCAGTACATTTTTTCCCTGCATATTGTAAATTATAACTTTTTCTCACTTTTTTCGCAAGAGAAGCTGCTGCCCCCGCCGTCTTTATTCCATAGACATTTCCATATTTCCAGCAATACTACCATGGCCAGAGGGCCTTTGATGATTCCTGATATTCCAAACAGCTTTACACCGGCATAAACAGAAAGAAGCATAAAAACAGGCGAGATTCCTGTTTTGCTGCCCATCAGCTTCGGTTCCAGAAATTCCCTGGCTCCCATACACGCCACATAAATTACCACACACAGAATAGCAGCGCCAAACCTTCCGTTCACCAGCTGCCAGAATGCAGTCGGCATAAGAACAATACCTGTTCCGATAAAGGGAAGGGCATCCAGCATCCCTGCCAGAATGCCAAGAAGAAAGGCATTTTCCACTTTTCCTATCCATAACCCTATGCAGCATATCAGCATTATCACCAGAAGAATCACTGCCTGCGCTTTCAGATAAACTGCGACCAGACGGATAATTCTCTCCCCGATATCAAATACTTTTTCTATGATTTCCGAACTTTCCCCGCCCTCCTGCAGCCGTTCCACCATGCCATCATAATCCTTGCACAACAGAATGGAGGCGATAAAACTTACTCCCAAAAAAGCGGCAGCGGAAAGAATTTTTTTCAGATACCACCATGATTCCCTCATCATGGCCGGGAAAAAATCCGCCTGAAGGTTTTCTATAAAAATCTCAACCTTCTCAATTATCACCCGTTCCACCTTTACCGCATCCACTCCGAAATGCTCCTGTGCAAACAGACAACAGTCGCCAAAAAAGCACTGTATCTGCTTACACATCCCATCCCAGTTCTCCGTAAGTACCCTCACCTGCCCCAGGCCGCACTGCAGCAGAATCCACAGAACCACCAAAAGCACTGCCGCTGCACCTGCCATAACTCCTGCAAGCAGAATTTCCTTTCTGATATGGGTTTTCCTCTGTACCCGGTTCAGCCAGGGATTGCATAGATAAACGATACAAAAAGAAAGCAGGAACGGCGTGACAAGCGGAAACAAATAGCGGAATCCAATAAATACGCCTAATCCTGCCGCTGCGGCAAAAATCCACTTTTTCGAACCTTTTTCCAGTAATTTCCCCATACCCTTTTCACCCGTTTCTTTCAAAATTTTCACGAGATTAGTATAAGGATTTCTATTAAATCTATCCTGCTTCAGAAAAGATTAGAGCTGCCAGTTTCAACCACCGGCAGCTCGTTTTTCCAATTATTTTCTTAAATTAATATTTTTTATGAATGCTTACGCTCATTAATACGCACAGCGCTTTCCGCCAGCCCCATTACAATAAATAAAAAGGGGGTGCAGCAGACCTGCTGATAACAGAAAAAATTATGTCCTGCATAGGCCAGAATGGAAAGCATTCCTGCCAGAACAAACGCTGAAAGCCATATACTTTCCGTGCCCTCTGAAATTTTTTCCCATGCCTTGAAAAACCTCCATACTCCCATACCAAGCATGGCCAGAAAAGCAAACAGTCCCACAATTCCTATGCAGATAAGCAGGTTCAGGAATTCATTATGCGCATTGGTAAGGATATTCGGCTTCCAATATTGATACAGCAAATCGGCATACTCAGGGATACTGTAGCTGTAAGCTTTAAAGCAATCCGGTCCTGCACCGAATAATTTACGGAGCGGCGTCATTTCTGCAAACATACCTGCGGCAGCCTTCCAGGTAAAGCCCCTGTCGCTTCCCCATTTATTATCAAACAGCAGATATTGATTATGAAAGGTGATTCCGAACCATTTTTCCCAAAGTCCAGCCGTATTTCCTATAATAAGCAGCAGCGCCAGCACTGCCGCTGATAAAACCCCAATTATACAGATCAGCCGCAGCTTTTTTTTCCATTTTCCCCATTCTTTTTCCACTGCCGCCTTTCCTTTTTTTTCTTCAAATTGAAGAAGTACAATTAAGCAGATGGAGAAGAACAGCAGAAGCAGCCAGGAAAGCCATCCCCGGGAAAACATAACGGACAGCCTGCCAAGTTCCAATGCCCTGTCCGAAAATCCCCACTGAAGGAATCCGATTGCCTTGAAAGAAGCCGCCCCCAGAATTGCCGTCTCCAGGAACCGTTCCATCTTATCCGGGCTGCCGCACGCCGCCACAAATAATCCTGTAAAAAGCAGAACAAGCGATGCGAAAGCGCTGTCGCTGTTTTGAGTCACCAGCGTCATAAATCCCAAAACACAATAGAGTCCCGAAGCAATCCGTATTTTATTGCTCTTTGCCGCAAAAAAAATACAGAGCCCAATAGCAAAAACTGTGCAGACATAGCTGGAATACCAGGTCGCCTGTCCAATAGTTGACAGGAATAAAATCTGATAGGAACTGCTGATCCCTTTATACATCCCTAACGGATCCACTCCAAAGCGGTTAAGGATCCCCAGGATAAAGGTAATCCCGGATCCTGCAAAAAAACCATAAAGAATCACCTTTCCGCCCAGACCAGTTCCCCGTTTCTCTTTCCCGTTTTTCCACGGGAAAAAACGGGAAATAAGGAAATAAGAGGCACCCATAAGCAGCTGGGTACGCAGGCCCATATTCCAGCCGCTTACCCCTTCCCATGCATCTGTACGGAAATCACTCAATACAAAAGAAATGGCCGAGGCCCCCATATACAGCAGCACACCGATATCCGCCAGGGAAATTTCCTTCCTCCATTCTCCGCAGTCCCTTTTCATCATTTTCCCAAGCAAAACCACCACCGCGAGAACCGCTGCGGGGAACAGTATAAGAGTGGAGGTCCCTGAGAAAAAAGAAAATTTATATCCGCCTATTTCATGGTATTTGTTACCGAAATACAGCGGAAATATTGTGAGCATAAGAAACATCCAGCAACCCGTAAGGAATTGGGCAGCATCCCTGATATTGCCGAAGAACCAATCCGTACCTTTATCCTTATTCTCAACGCTTTTTTCCTGTTCATTTCTTTCTGTCAGCTGATCCATGGAAGCTCCTCCGTCTGAAAATCCATCCTTCTGCCTGTTGCCGGATGATAAAAACTCAGCCGGCAGGCACATAAACAGATGTTGGTTATTCCCTTCCCTGCAGAATATTCCCTGCTTTTTTCACTCCCGTATCTGGCATCACCCAGCAGCGGCAGTCCCGCATGGGCAAACTGTACCCTGATCTGGTGATGGCGTCCGGTCAGCAGCCGGATTTTAACAAGGGCCTGTTTTTCTTTTTTTTCCTTCAATTCATAAACCAATTCCGCCCGTTTGGCATCCTTTGTTCCGGGAGCCACCACAGCAGAAGTATTCTTTCTTCCGTCTCGGAGCAGATAATCCTCCAGCTTTACGCTTAGGCCGGGTTCAGGTAAATTCTCAGCCTCTCCGGTAAAAACAAGAGCACAGTACTCTTTTTCCATAAAGGCCGCCGGCTTTTTCTTTTTTCCGGATTCCTGTCCCGTTTCATGGGATGCCTGACGGCTCAGGGCTGCTGCCGCAGCCGGCGTTTTGGCAAAAACAAGGATTCCTGAAACAGGCTGATCCAGTCGGTGCACCACACCGAGATAAGGATTTTTCCCTCCCAGATAATTTTTGAGTTCACTGACCATATCCGTTTCTCCCAGCCTGGCGCTCTGGACGGCTATGCCGGGAGGTTTATAGCAGACGAGGATGTCTTTATCTTCTGCCAGTATTGTTGATTTCATTTATTTTCCTCTTGGATGATTATTTTTATATATGATTTGGGCAGGTTTATTATAACATGGAAAATATCAGTGTACATATACTTGTTTATAAATTAAGAGGTATCGGTCTGAAAAAGCTCCGATACCTCTTTTTATATTCGTTTATTTATCAGATTTCAGAATCCATCACTTTACTTCCCCATCTAAACGTTCCGGCCGGAATACCTTTTTGCTTTGCCAGGTAGTCTGCCATCAGCTGTATGGGCAAAATCTGAATCAATGGGACAAGATATTCTTCTGTCTTCTCCAATCGTATCAGGAATAATCTTTCGTTTGCTTCAACCCGGCAGTCTTCATCTGTGATCAAGACTGCCATTCCTCCTTTACTTACTATATTTTCTGCCATTTTAATATTCATAACAGATCCAGGACCGGCAGGTGCAAAAATAACCGCATGAAATCCCGGCTCAACCATTTCCAATGGTCCATGCTTAAACTCCGCTTCATCAAATGCCATAGCGGGAAACTTAACAATTTCTCTGAAAAATAAAGCTCCTGCCTGAACGCTTCCCAAAGAATAACCTCTTCCCATAATAGACATAACGGGACAATCCTTTAAAAACTTCTGCATTATCTCGTTCCATTTATATTGCTCAGATAGTGTCTTCTCCATTAAAAATAAACATCTTTTAATTCTTTGCACCATACCAAATGCATTTCCTTCTGCTATAGCAGATGCCAAAAGCATTGAAACACAAATGGAAGCCATATAAGTCCTTGTTGTAACAGCTTCTTCTTCTCCTACGTGTAAAGGAAGTACCAATTCTCCTTTCGATGCCAGTGTACTTTCCGTTTCATTCGTAATTGCGATTATGGTTACTTCTTCAGAAAGCTGTTCCAGCAGATTTACAATTTCTGCACTCTCACCCGATTGCGAAATCAATATCAGCAAAGTTTTTTTATTCAGGATTTCTTTTTCATAATAAAGCAGTTCCCCTGTTGAAATCACCTGATTATCAATTCCATGCTGTTTTAAAAATATTCCCGCTCCGACAGCACAAAAATGGGAGCTTCCCATACCAGAAAAAATAAGTTTTTCAAATGGCATTCCATACAATTGGTTTATTTTTTCCAGTAATCCGGATTTTTCATAATATTCCAGGCACTGTCCTATCTCATCCGGCTGACTGAGGACATCCTCCATATAATTCCCCACGTTATATCTCCTCCATATTCCTTCCATATCTTACGTAATACCCAGCTGCTTTATTTCCTAAACGAAGTGAATCCCTTAAACCTAATTTATTTATCATTCCACAGCAAAATCCCGCATTAAAATGATCTCCTGCTCCTGTAAGGATTTTAGGTTGTTCAACCTTTTGTGTTTTTTCAACAACCTGTTCCTGTTTCCAATAACACCGTGCGCCTTCAATTCCATGTATTACAATAAGGCAATCCCGTAGCTCTGCCGCCAATATCTTACCGGCCTGTTCCCCTTTTACTTCTATATTCATATATTGCTGTACAAATATCTCTGCTTCTTTATTATTCAGTCCCAGAATTACCTGCTTTCGTTTCCCAAATCTTTTTAACAGGGAGACTAATTCCAAAATATCCTCTCGGCTTCTTGCAGTTAAATCTGCCAAATCAAAAAATAACAATTGCGGCATTTCCTGTTTCATAAGAAAAGGTTCCAGAAAGGCAAGAATATCGTTCATATATAAAAAGGCGCTCCAGTTTACAATCCCTATAAGACTGCATTCTCTCCATATATGTATAACTTCTTCCTTGTTAAATCGATTCTTGAAATTATCGCAATCCAGTTTCATACTTTCCAGTTGCCCCAGCATAAGTTTACCGTTTGAAAATTCCAGGGCCGTACATCGGTTTGACCGGCCAATACTCAGACAATCAACCTTATGATTTAAGTTTTCCATTAAATCCCTGCAATCATCAAATAATCCCATACAAGTAGTCTGAATTCCCAAACTGGCTATTGCTCCTGCCATAAGAGGGCCATTTCCGCCAATCCCTGCTGCTGCAGGCATCAATTCTATATCTGAACTTTTTCCGCAGTTGTTCTGAAGATAACTGCCTAAATCCTCCATTTTATCCCAAAATTCATATCCTTCTTTCGTTCTACGTTTTATCAGCCTGTATATTTCATCCCGATAGCCATCAAAACCAATAAAGCATTTTTTTCTCATATATTTACTGCTCTCTTTCTATCCTTTAACCGATCCTACCATGACCCCTTTTACAAAATATTTCTGCACAAAAGGATATACTACCAGAATAGGCAGCGTAGTTATTACTATGGTTGCCGCGCGTATAGACTGGGAAGGAGGCACGACATCCAGCGAATTATAAGCCTCCGCTCCTAAATCTCCAATACTTGAAGCGGCAGTTATAATGTTTCTCAGAATATTCTGCATTGGCAATAAAGGCGTTTTATTTATATACAGCATGGCATCAAACCAGGCATTCCAATGACTCACCGCATAAAACAGGCCGATCGTGGCAATGGAAGCTTTGGAAAGCGGAAGGACTACCTTGGTTAATATCTGAATATCGTTTGCTCCGTCAATAACAGCCGCTTCCTCCAGACTTTTGGGAATCGCATAAAAGAAATTTCTCATAATGAGCAGATTCCACGTATTAACCAGGCAGGGCAATACCATGGCCCATCTGGAATCAATTAATCCCAACCCTTTTACCAGAATAAAGGTAGGGATTAATCCGCCGGAAAACAGCATCGTAAAAAATACAAAACCCGTTATAACAGTCTTTCCTTTCAAATTGTCTTTGGACAGACCATATGCAAGAGATATAGTAACCACCAGATTCAATCCGGTTCCCACAAATACCCGGAACAAAGTATTACTATAGGCGCGGACTATATTCTTACCACTGGCAAATAACATTTTATATGCGGAAAAATCAAATTTTTCAGGAACAATGATAAAGGTTCCTCTTCTTGCAATTTCCGCCTCACTGACAAAAGAGGTCATAACCACTGTAAAAATCGGTACTATAATTAAAAATATAAACAGGCACATCAGCAGGATATCGACAATCTGAAAAACAGCTTCTCCGGAAAGTTTCTTTTTCATTACCAAATCCCCCCTTGTCCCATCTTTTTTGTAATTTTGTTCGTTCCCAATACTAAGATTAATGAAATAACTGATGTAAACAGATTCACTGCTGCCGCAAAGGAATAATTCTGATTCACAACGCCTTCCCTGTATACATAAGTACTTATAATATCCGCTGTAGAATATATTTGGGGAGAATAAAGCAGCAGTACTTTTTCATACCCCAAATTCAAAATACTCCCTACCCTCAGAATTAACATTATAGTAATTACCGGCATTATTCCCGGAATAGTTATACTTACCATTCGTCTTAATACTCCGGCACCGTCTACCATTGCTGCTTCATACAATTCTTTATCAATACTCATCATCGCCGCAATAAAAACAATACTTTCCCACCCAATGCTCTGCCATACCTCCGAAATCGTATAGATACTCCGAAACCATTCCGGCTGGCCCAAAAAGGGAATTGCTTCTCCTCCAAATGCTGTAACAATTGCATTGACTAATCCGCCATCTACAGAGGTAAGTGTCCTTATCATGCCACAGACAATAACTGCTGAAAGAAAATGAGGCAGGTAAGATACTGTCTGCACTGTTTTCTTAAAAAATTTTCCCTTTAATTCATTTATAAACAGCGCAAGAATGATAGACAGCGGAAAACTCCAGATTAATGAATAGATGCTTAAAAGCAGTGTATTTTTGATTAATCTGAAACAATAAGCAGATTTAAAGAACTTTAGGAAATGTTTTCCCCCAACCCAATTGGATGTAAAAATCCCCTGGATTCCCCAAAAGGGCTTGTAATCTTCAAAAGCAATAATAATACCAAACATAGGCAGGTAACAAAAAATGATATACCACAGTAAACCGGGCAGCATCAGAAGATAAATAAACCGGTCTCGTTTCAGGTAATACTTTAAGGGCTTTTTTTCTTTTCTTTTCATTGCATTTCTCCCCTAACTATGCAGGCAGCCGGATTAACGGCTGCCTGTTTCTTTTATTCCCCTTTTCTAAATCACTTTTCCTTCAATTGATTATATTGTCTTGTATATTCATTAATATAATCATCAAGCCCCATCTGATAACATTCCTCGATAAATTTATCCCACGTATCAAAAGATCTTGTCCCGTTTACAAATTTAACCAATTCTTCGTCCTTAAATGTATTTAGGTCATTTAAAGTAGGAATATTTTCAGCAAGTGAAACTGTATCCCAGTTGATTCCGCTTTCAATTCCCGGATTTACAGTGGCATCAAAGTCATCCAAATGCTGCTGAAGCCAAAGATTCTCCATAGTCTGTATACCCTCGTCATCATACTCTGTAGTCTCTATTTCCAAAGGCAGCCCAAGAGAAACAAGAAAATCACGGGCATAGGTAGGGCCTCCTTCTATTGGAAGAACTGCTTTATTTTTCTCTGCGTCCTTGACATCCGGGTTATACTTCCAGTACTTTCCTTCAAGGCCATACATTTCATTTGTATAATTTTCCCACTCGAATGACCATTCCACAAATTTCATAACCGCTTCGGGATGTTTACATTTACTGCTGATAAGCATACCGCTGGTTCCTCCCAGCGCCTTTGTCTGGATTAAATTTCCGTTTGGTCCTGTTATTCCAGGTTCATTAATTCCAAAAACATAGGTGTGTTTACTTCTGTCAAAATCCTTTAAATTTTCTCTTAGGATAGGTTCATTTACCATGATCCTGGAATACCAAATAGCGGATGCGCCTACCGCCCCTTTTGCAATCTGCTGCTTAATCGTATCCACATCCATAGTAAAGCTTTCTTTGTGGATTATCCCATCTTTATACCATTGATTCAGTTGTTTTAAGAAATCAACGTACCCATCAGCAATCCATTCCGGTTTTACCTTTCCATCTGTATCATCCAGCCATTTACCGTTCCCTGTTTTTACATACCCACCTAGAAAAACAGATTCCACACGATCCAGAACATCTGTAGAACCGCCTTTTTCCAGAATAAGAGGTATCGTTTCCCCATTTCCATAAGGATCTAAATCCTTAATCTTATACAGGTATTCATTCAATTCATCAAAGGTTTCCGGCATTTCCATACCCACCAGATCCAACCAGTCATTTCTTACAAAGACCTGATAAGGTGTGGTATCAGTCATTCTGGGAATTGCCCAGATCGTACCATCCTGGTCGGTAACTCCACTCCACGCCCCCCAGGGCTCCCACAAATCATACAATGCTTTCGCTTCCGGTGCCTTTACATAGTCAGTCAGCGGCAGAATAATTCCGTCTTTGGCATAATCTCCCCAGTTTCCCCACCAGGCGTCAATCTGATCTCCTCCTGCCAGCAGCAGGTTTAATTTTTCAGTAGCAGCCGCTCCATCGGAAGGCGGCATAATTATCTCTACCTTCACACCGGTTTTCTCAAGAATATAATCCTGCATTTCCTGGTATACAGAAGTATCACTCCCCGCTTCTGCCCCCGCAACAGAAAATGCTCCTGAATTGTTATAAATCACGATTGTTGGCACGTCCTCATCCTTTGCCTGAGCCTCATTCTGCACTTCCGTCTGCGGATTACTGTTTTCCGTATTCTTTTCCCCGGACGGTTCGGTAGTTTCCTGCGCTCCACAGCCTCCCAACATTCCTGCAATCATCACCGCTGTAACCAACAGTGCCAATCCTTTTTTCCTCTTCATGTAAATACCTCCTCCTCTTTTTCTTCTACCAAATATATCGTTTTAACAGCAACATCTTTACTCTGCCGGCAACACCTCTTTCATATAAAATATAAAGCCCTTTTTCATCTGCACCGATATCCGCATACCCGCCCTTTTCGTCTACTTCAAACAAAGGTTTCCATGTAACTGCCTCGTCCTGACTTTCATATACCGTCAAATGAATCCGCTCCCCATAAAAACCTGCGGGATCATTATGAGCACAATTTACAAAAAATAATTTTTTATCAGCTTTTACCATGCTGCCAAAACAAGTCGGATCCGGCAGAGATGTTTCGGACCATACCTTGATAAGCTTAGATATTTGAGCATCCGCAATACCCATTACACGGCATTTTTCAAATCTTTCATTACGGAAATTAAAAAGAAAATTACTGCTGCACATCTGGACTACTGTAGTTTCATTCGCATTTTCAATGCCTTGCGTCACAAAGCCCGGTTTCCAGCTATTTCCCCGATCATCACTGTATATACAGCCTGCTACAGATGGAAAGTGGTTTTTTATCCTTCCTGATTTATCCAAATCCAGTCTTATCTCCCCTTTTGCAAGCCATATGGGAATCACAAGTCTGCCCCGATCTGATATAATCCCATGTCCCGGCCCCGATGCACATACATTCCAGTTCCAGGGCAATGCTCTGAAAGTTTCCGTAATCTCAACAGGTACTCCAAAAGATATTCCTTCATCGCAGCTGCAGCAGTACCATGCTTTCTCATAATCCTGATGGAAAATTAAATGAATTCGCTCCTCGTCCGCAATCAGCACAGGATTACTCCAGGTAACGACTGTTTCTCCCACTTTTTCTCCCAATGACTCATGAGGATAAACCGGACGGCTGAATGTCTTTCCCCCATCCACACTGCGTCTGATTGTGATCCACACACCAGACCAATCATTACCTGCTTCCCGTCTTGACTCACAGGCAGTAATAATAGTCCCCTTCTTCGTTACTACAATGGCCGGTATGCGGTATTCTGTAAAATTTCCCATTCCATATTCTTCTAGTTTTGTTGTATATAAAAGTTTCAATCCAAATCCCCTATATCATCTAAAAGCTTTTTTTCCTGCTCTGTAATAGGACTGAACGGAAGCCTGCAGTTTCCGCATGAAATTCCTTTTCGTCCCAATAAATATTTCACTGCGGTTATATCTCTTACACATAACAGCCTGTCAATAATACGGCATGCCTCGTGCTGAATAGCTTCTGCTTCCTGCATTTTCCCTTCTCTGTATGCATTAAGGATTCGTTTATATTTTTTCAGCATAAAATTATATGTACTGCCAATCGCCCCATCTACTCCTACCGGGAGAGAATACAAAAATGCCTCATCCTGGCCAAACATAATTTTAAGTTCCGGATAGCTGGTACGTATCCTTTCCAATTCATACAGATTTGAATCCGTATATTTCAGTCCGCCCACCCTGCAGTGTTCCATTATCTGCGCCAGGTTGGACGCATTAATTGTTACACCGGAATACTGAGGAAAATTATAAACCACCACCGGTACATCCACCGAATCTGATATAGCCGCATAGTATCTGACTATTTCCTCAAATTTAAAGTCATAATAAAAAGGCGGTACACTGGATACGGCACTTGCTCCTGCATTTTGTGACTCTCTGGCAAGGTAAGCCGCCTGTTTCGCTCCAATCTTTCCCACATGGGCTATTACCGGCACTTTTCCTTCCACTGTTTCCGCAACAACTGAAGTAATACGAATTCTTTCTTCATCTGTTAACAGAAAGCATTCTCCGGTACTTCCAGTGACATAAAAACCGTCCGCTCCTTCCTCTAATAATAAACGGACAAGCTTTTTCAGCTCTTCGTAATTAACATTTCCATCCCGGTCAAATGGTGTTACCAATGCGGGAACAATTCCTTTCAGCTCCATAATTTCCCCTTCTCCATCAATTTTCTTCATTCTGCATTTTTATGTTTTTCACACAAAGTAAATTATCCCATGCAGCTGTACCTATACTGCTTTTTCTTACAATCAGCTTCGGATGTATCAGATGAAAGAGCTCTTCGCTGTTCTCTCCGTCAATCATGCCCTTCAGCATTGTAATTCCCTCCTTTCCCATCTCTACTGCTCTGGGTGATACGGAAGAAAGGGGAATTGATAATCTGTTGCACAGGTTACTGTCGTCATTTCCGACAATTTTCACATTCATACCTGGCTGCAGTCCCCTCTCCTGTAAGATCGCATAGAGCACAGTAGCTGTTGTATCATCAAAGCAAAGTACACCATCCGGATAATCTTCTCTGTCAAAAATAAATTTTATTCGTTCCCTTAGCTCTTCTTCACCATAGTTTCCAAGAATAATTTCCTTTTTCTCCACCTTTTCCTGACTGCTTCTAAGTGCAGTCTCATACCCGTAATAACGTTCTATGGCGGTAGAATACTTTCTTTGTGAAAAATAAGATAGCTTGCGGCATCCCTGATCTATCAAATGCCTGGCTGCCATGAATGCACCATAATAATTATTAACTCCGATAAAAGGAACATCCAGGCCATCAATACTCCTATAACAGATTACAAACGGCACATTTCTTTTTTTTAACTGTAAAAAAGAATCAAAGCTTTGTTCAGAATTAATAATAGGAATAATGATACATCCATCTGCCTGCATATCTATCATCCTGAGAACATTGCTTCTCTGACGCTCCGGAGAATTATCGCTGCTGGAGAGAACTACATTAATGTTGTGGGCAGAAGCAAACTGCTCGATACCGGAAATAAACTGGGGATAGATATCTCCCATAATAGAAGGTAAAATCACTCCCACATTAAGCATCTTCTGCAAACGTCTTCCTGATATATAGGTCCCGCTTCCTTTAACAGAACGAAGATATCCTTCCTCTTCCAGCTCTGATACCGCCTTATCAATAGTATTACGTGCCACTTCAAATTTTCTGCTCAAAAAATTTCGTGAAGGTATTTTGCTGCCGGCCTTTAAACCTGAAATTGTTCTGATTATTTCTCTTTTTACTTCCTGATATCTAAGCGGCATTTTGTATCCTCTTTCTCAGAGCGCAAAAATATTGTGCATATCGCACATATTTATGCCATATTTCCCCACTGTTTTTATATATTTTTCTTACAATGTAATTCTAATCAAAGAAGGTGAGAACGTCAATAAGTTCGGCGTTTATTACGCATCTTCTTTCATTATTGAGCATATCTGTAGTATTCTGCATCTTTTTAAGCATCTTTTCAGCATATAAAAAGGCCGATATCCGCCATTTTTTTGCGGCGGATATCGACCCATCTATATGATCCTTAGCTGATTATTTATTTATTTTTAAGTATTTCCAAAAGGTAGCGTTTATGATACTTAAGCTGCACATACCGCATAACCTTACTGTAATACACCGGATTCCCTATTCCTCCCAGAATTCCTATAAGCGGAAGCCCCTGTATAAATTTTGCCAGCAGCATATCCAGTGCAAATACATCAGCCGTCTTACCGATTTGCAGAAAGAGGTCAGCTTCTGTATGATCTGTATTCTTACTCTTCACCAGGAACATATCAACTTCATTATTTGTCTTAATCCATTCTTCTCCCTGAGACATTGAGGCTTCCATCATCTTAAGAATCAGCAGTTTTTCCTCCGGAGTATCGTAAGTAAATCCATAATGCAGTGCCGTTTCATAAATACCTCTTAATATAAAACCAATAAAAATCACAATATCGGGAAGCCCGATCCCCAACACGCCTAATCCGATTCCTTCTGCAGAGGTAACCGCAATATCCCTGACCTCCGATTCGCTTGCCTTTCGGCGAAGCTGTTTCAGCTCCCTCCGGGTACCTTTGAGCTCAACAGCATAATTCTGAACTTCATAATCTTTTATAAGATTTTCCTTTGGAATCGTTTTTTCTATAACTCCCGTGCCCTGCTCGAATACGATGGAAAATGCCTTGCCAAATGCGGTACGCAGGTTTTCATATAACTTAGCCGGAATTTTCTGTTCCAGTTTTTCTTTCCATACAAAAACAGAAGGCCCGTAGGCAGCTTTTCTTAATACTGCTTTTTTCAGCCGTTCCTCCTGTTTTGCTATATACCTCAATTCTTTTTCACAAGATGTTTTTATTCTGCTGCTTTCACGTTGAAAAAACATGGATACCTCAAGTTATATTCATATTAGGGACACCTTACACCTTAAACCGGTACCCAACTCCCCATAATCGCAAACGATTTGGGTCTCACCTTACACCTTAAACCGATACCCAACTCCCCAAATCGTTTCAATATACTGGGGATTTGCCGTATCCGCCTCAATCTTCTCCCTGATTTTCTTAATATGCACCGTAACGGTAGCGATATCCCCGATAGAATCCATATCCCAGATTTCCCGGAACAATTCTTCCTTGGTAAACACATGATTGGGATTTTCCGCCAGAAAAGTGAGCAGATCAAATTCCTTGGTGGTAAACGCCTTTTCCTCACCGTTAATATAAACACGCCTTGCGGTCTTATCAATGCGTATCCCGCGGATTTCCACGATATCATTGGTTTTCTGCTGGGAACTTACAAGCCTTGTATAACGGGCCAGATGAGCCTTTACCCTGGCAACAAGTTCACTGGGGCTGAAGGGCTTCGTCATATAATCGTCCGCGCCAAGGCCCAGACCCCTGATTTTATCAATATCATCCTTTTTCGCAGATACCATGAGTATGGGAATATTCTTCTCATCACGGATACGGCGGCAGATTTCAAAGCCGTCCATTCCGGGAAGCATCAAATCCAGGATAATGAGGTCATAATCTGAGCTTACAGCCCGTTCCAGCCCTTTATCCCCTTCATGTTCTATTTCCACCTGAAAGCCTGACAGCTCCAGATAATCCTTTTCCAAATCTGCAATTGCTTCTTCATCTTCAATAATTAATATCTTATTCATTTTCTTCTGCCTCCCTGTATTTTCTGATTACGAAATGTAAACAGGTTCCTTCTCCTTCCTTACTGGTTGCCCAGATGTAACCTCCATGGTCTTCAATTATTTTTTTAACGATTGACAGGCCGATACCGCTGCCTCCCATGGCGGAATTACGGGATGCGTCCGTGCGGTAGAAACGTTCAAAAATATTTCCCAGATCCTTGGCCGCTATTCCCTTTCCATTATCATCTATTTCCACCCGGATGGAATCTACCTCATCCAGGATTCTTATATTGATAATACCCTTAGGTTTATCAATGTATTTAATGCTGTTTCCGATAATATTGTTGATTACCTTCTTCAGCTGTTCCGGATCCGCTATAATCCGGGTATCGGGATCCACCAGATTGGAATAATTCAGTTCGATGTTTTTAGACTCCAGGTCAAGTCCAACATCTTCAACACAATCCTGAAAAAATTCCGCCACATTGATCCGATGGAAATTATAAGGAATTTTGTTGCTGTCAATTCCCGAATAATAGGTCAGTTCATTGATCAGCCGGTTCATATCATTAGCTTTATTATAAATTGTTTTAATATAACGGTCTATTTTTTCCGGAGTATCCGCCACGCCGTCCATAATTCCTTCCACATAACCCTTGATAGCCGTAATGGGAGTTTTCAAATCATGGGAAATATTGCTCACCAGTTCCTTGTTCTGGCGTTCATTCTGTATCTTCTCCTCCGTGGACTCCTTCAGACGCAGGCGCATATCCTCATAATTACGGTACAGCTCCCCGATTTCATTGGTATCCTCCGAAGTGAGGGTATACTCAAAGTTCCCTTCGGCTATATTCTGCATGGCCACGTTCAAACGGTTGATAGGCGCAAATACACTTTTATATATCCATTGGGTGAGAATAATACTTGTTACAATGAGAATAATTACAATAGCAAAAAACATATAGATAAGAAGCGCCTTGGAGATAACGCTGTTCACTCTTGTAATGATAAAAACGCTTCCCTCCGAACCATCCGAGAACCGGAAGTCAATCTGCTTCACCAGCTTCTGCATATCATTATAGTAATAACCGGCATTGGTATCCCGGCTTTCAAATCCATAGGAAGGCAGCCTGCCGAAAATTTTCTGGGTCGCCGTTTCATTCCCCGAATAATATATGCCTGTACCTTTTCTTACTAATATATAGGAAGAACGTTTGAAAGCATCTTCATTGATTGCCGCAAGATATTCTTTATCCTCCAGCCTGGACGGATCCGTTTCCGCAAGCTGCTCAATGTCACAAAAAATATCGTCGGTAATATCGCTGAAGGAAGCGAGAGAATCAGACATGGTACTGTAATCCGTAGTTTCAAACCCATAGCTCAAATCAGAATTGTGTATTAAAACAGCACCGATAGCCAGGAATGCTATCGCCGACAGAAGCAAAGGCAACAGGATTACAGTTAAAAATGTGATAATTAACTTCGTTCTGAATTTCATTGTTATTATTCCTATCCTTCCCTGCATATCCGATGTTATTCTGTCCTGCCAGCAGGATGCAGCGCTTTTCGGACACTGCTGCTGTTCATCCGGAAAAGCACATCTTGTGAACATTATATCATATTAAGAAATCCTAAATATAAAAACGGCAAAATAAATTTATAAAAAAAGTATAAAGATATTGACAAAAAGAATATGCTTTGCTATAGTAACAGTAACAGTTATCGTTTTCAACAGAAAGGAGGCGTGAGATGACGCTGAAATACAGCCGTCAACGGGAAGCCATCAAAGATTTCCTGATGACAAGAAAGGACCATCCGACGGCAGATGTAGTTTACAGCAATGTGAGAACAGAGTTTCCTAACATCAGTCTTGGTACTGTTTACCGAAATCTTACGCTGCTGGCAGATCTTGGTGAAATTGCAAGATTACGCGTCGGTGACGGTGTCGACCATTTTGACGCAGACACCAGTCCTCATTATCACTTTGTCTGCAGCGACTGCGGAAATGTGATTGATTTAGACATGGACAGCATCGACTATATCAACCAGACAGCCGCTAAAAACTTTAACGGACAGATAACCGGCCATATCACTTATTTTTACGGCCTGTGTCCCCACTGTAAAGAGAAAAAGCTGAAAGCTCTCTCTTAAGTTTCAAACAGCCATCCACAACTCCCGGATAACCGGCGAGTTGTAACAAAATAAAATCATTTTAAATTAAAAGGAGAAAAAGATTATGAAATTTGTATGTCAGGTATGTGGTTATGTTTATGAAGGCGAAAAAGCACCGGAGAAATGTCCTGTTTGCGGAGCTCCCGCAGAGAAATTCACCGCACAGAGCGGAAAAATGGAATGGGCTGCTGAGCACGTTGTAGGTGTTGCTCAGGGTGCAAGCGAAGATATTATGGAAGACCTGAGAGCTAACTTCGCAGGAGAATGCTCCGAAGTAGGTATGTACCTTGCTATGGCAAGAGTAGCTCACAGAGAAGGATATCCTGAAATCGGACTTTACTGGGAAAAAGCTGCTTATGAAGAAGCAGAGCATGCTTCCAAATTTGCTGAACTGCTTGGCGAAGTAGTAACTGATTCCACAAAGAAGAATCTGGAAATGAGAGTAGAAGCAGAAAACGGCGCAACTGCAGGTAAATTTGACCTCGCTAAGCGTGCAAAGGCTGCTAACCTTGACGCTATCCATGATACCGTTCATGAAATGGCAAGAGACGAAGCTCGTCACGGCAAGGCATTCCAGGGCTTACTGGAGAGATACTTCGGCAAATAATATTGGGAACTCCTCCAAGAGATCTATATAAATTCACACAAAAGACATCCCGGATTCCATTGGAATCCGGGATGTTTTTTCATAGGAAATCTCATAAATAAAAGAATCCAAGACTAAAATATCACTCAGGCCACCGTGCCCGCCGCCCTGATGAATAAAATCACTAATAAAAAGAAAAAGGATTCCGGGACGGCATCAGTAGCGCTTCCTATACCGGACATGGCGCAATGAAATCTTGTCGCCTGATGATCGCAGCCCGGCACATAGCCGCCGCTGCGGATCACCGGGAGAATCCGCTCGAATTCCCTGTCTATTGCATCCTTCCCCTGTTCAATCACAAGCTTATTAAAGCCCCCGATAAATTTCAGCCTGGGATAAAGCTCCCTGACCTTAACAATATCCATTCCCGCATTCACATCCATGGGAAGGAAACCATCCACGCCCGCAGCAATAAACTGTGGAATCAGCCTGTTAAAATCACCATCCGTATCCACAAAAATATTTTTCACTCCCTTTTCCTTCAGAAAAGGGAACAGCTGTCTCCTCCTCAAAAAGCATGACCTCCGGCTGGATAATATCAAATATTTTCCCATGCTTTTCCCGGAAAACCTCCACCGCAAACCGGTTCATATCATGGATTACCTCAGGCATGTCGTAAAAGGCATACATCTGCCCCTCGATTCCCAGCAGCGTACGGGGCAGCCAGAAGAAGCCCTGCGCCCTGAAGCGCAGTGAAAAATCGCCTCTTTTGTGGGCCTGCGCATATTTCCCATAAACCTTCCCGATATTTTCGTCGGTACAATACAGCTCCAGATGCTCCCTTACCTTATCCTTCAGCGTATACCAGTCCTTTTCCTCCTCCACCGGCGCCTTCAGTTCCTCCACAAGATTGCTGTTTTTATGGTACTTTCTTATCCAGCCATCGGTATCCAGCCTGACGACATAAGTTAAGGTTTCCTCTAGGACCGTCGTATCAAAGCATGCAAAGGGAATACGGAAGGCCATGCGCTTCACTCCGTCAAACCCCAGGTATTTCTCATATTCATACACCGGCTCCGTCATTTCATCGCTCAGATATCGTGACCGTTTTACGGTAGCCGGATTCGGCTTCTGCATGTTCGAGCGTGCCTGGAGCCTGATGGGAATGGAAAATGTACTGATGAACATGCTGCTTTGCCCGGATGAGCTGGATGCACTTTTTGACCGCATTTGTGACTACTCCTCCCCATGATCGATCTGGCACTGGAATACGGTGTTGACGCCGTCTATTTCGGAGACGACTGGGGACAGCAGAGAGGGCTTATTATGGGTCCTGACCATTGGCGTCATTTTCTGAAGCCCCGAATGGCAAGGCTTTATGCCAGGGTAAAGGAAAAGGGAAAATACGTCATTCAGCACTCCTGCGGTGACTGCCATGAAATTTTCCCTGATTTTATCGAAATCGGACTGGACTGTTATCAGACCTTTCAGCCGGAAATCTATGATATTGCGGAAATGAAACGGCTCTATGGCAAGGAGCTGACCTTCTGGGGCGGAATATCCACCCAACAGTGCCTGCCTTATGCCACACCGGACGGGGTCTGCAATGAAATCCGCCGGGTTTCCAGCATCCTGCGCAAGGGCGGCGGCTATATACTGGCTCCCACACACGCTTTATCCTTCGATGTACCGCCTGAGAACATCCTGAAAATGGCGGAGGTGTTCCATCATCAGGACAAATACCTTTCCGCTGAAACCATCCGTGAATAATATCCTTTCCGCCTCATCCTTCCGCAAGCAGCCTAAAAAAGAGCTGTACGCACCATGCCGTGCGTCAGCTCTTTTTACCACAGCAGCTTTTTACCGCCGCTGTCATCGCTTATCCATTTCACTGTTATATATTTCCGCGCAGCTGCTCTAATCCTTCGCAGTTACTTTTCCCCGATACTGATTCCCCGGGCGATACTGATTTCCCGGTGTTCTTGTTTATACCAGGGATTTATTCAGATAAGCCTCCTGCTCCGCAGTCAGCGTATCGATTTCCTTGCCCATAAAACGCAGCTTTCTCGCTGCAACATCCTCGTCAATTTCCACCGGCACATCGATGAGCTTCTCTGTCATTTCACGGCCATGCTCCACCAGATATTTCGCGGAAAGAGCCTGAATGGCAAAGCTCATATCCATGATTTCCGCCGGATGTCCGTCTCCTGCCGCCAAGTTAACAAGACGGCCCTCAGCCAGAACGAAAATCCACTGGCCGGTAGGCAGCTTATAGCCCATGATATTTTTACGCATTTCCTTTGTCTCCACAGCGATTTTACGAAGGCCCGCCATGTCGATTTCGCAGTCAAAATGTCCGGCATTGCACAAAATAGCGCCTTCCTTCATCACAGCAAAATCCTCTTCATCAATTACCTTGTCACAGCCAGTTACCGTAACAAAGAAATCGCCGATTTTGGCAGCTTCCTTCATGGGCATTACCTCAAAGCCGTCCATTACCGCTTCGATAGCCCTCACCGGATTGATTTCCGTTACAATCACCTTGGCGCCCAGGCCCTTTGCCCTCATGGCAACACCCTTGCCGCACCAGCCATAACCGGCTACCACAACATTCTTTCCGGCTACAATCAGGTTGGTGGTACGCATCACGCCATCCCATACGGACTGGCCCGTACCATACCTGTTATCAAAAAAGTGCTTGCACTGCGCATTGTTGACACGGATCATAGGGAACTTCAAGTCCCCGGCCCTGTTCATGGCCTCCAGGCGGATAATGCCTGTGGTGGTTTCTTCGCAGCCGCCCAGGATATTGGGGATCAGCTCCTGCATTTCCGTATGAACCATATGCACCAGATCCCCGCCGTCATCAATGATGATATTAGGACCTGCGGACAGTACCGCACGGATATGTGCATTGTATTCTTCTTCCGTTGCTCCATACCAGGCATGAACCTCCAGCCCGGCCTTAACCAGCGCCGCCGCCACATCATCCTGTGTGGAAAGAGGATTTGATCCGGTTACATACATTTCAGCGCCGCCTGCCGCCAGCACCTTACACAAATACGCGGTTTTCGCCTCAAGATGAACGGAAAGCGTGACTTTTTTCCCGGCAAACGGTTTGCTCTGGCTGAATTCCTCTTCCAGCATCCGAAGCAGATCACAGTTTCTTCTGACCCATTCGATCTTCTGCTCGCCGGATTCGGCCAGGTTAATGTCTCTGATTTCGCTACTCATATTAGTTCCTCCTAAAATTTGCAGTTTCCGTCCCCGCCCAGGGAACGGCATACATTACATTCACCAGCCGAATTTTTATTATAGTGATGGTCGTCTGTCCTGTCATCACTGGAGTATTCCGTTCTTATGGTAGCAAAGATACTGTGAAAATGCAAGACCGTGCCCTGGTTTTTCCTCCTGATTTGTCCTATATTGTTACGGTTCACGCCGCACTTATGGCCGGGACCTGTTTGTCCCGGATTTTGTTTTGTTATGTCCCGGATTTTATTCCTCTTTTTACGCCGTCACCACCGTTTTCCGCCCGCCTCCCATTCCTCACGCAGCATACGGTATTCCACCCGATCCCTCATTTTCCCGTGCATCCAGACTTTTTTCTTCATATCCGCTTCCTTTATCAGTCTGCACTTTTTCATCACCTTTTCGGAACCTTTATTTTCCGGGTCACAACCGGTCGTCAGCCGGAATACCCCATTCTCCTCAAATGCGAAACGCAGCACCTCCGCAAACGCCTCTGACATATATCCCCTGCCCCAGAACCTTTTCCTGCTGAAATACCCGGCGTGAACCAGCTTTCCCACCGGTGCCTCCTCCGTAACCGTATAGCCGATCTCCCCTATCAGCTCTCCTGTTCCCTTCTCCTCCATTCGTAGGAAATACTCTCTCCTGGGCTGTGCCGTCACCGCCCTGACCGAGGTTTCCAAATCCCGCCGGGATTCTTCCAGGCTGTGAGTCATAATGTCCGGCAGATAATACATCACCTCCGGATCAGACAGCATTTCGTGATGGCTTTCCAGATCCTCCAGCCTGTGATCCCTGAGAATCATACGCGCGGTTACCAGCCGGATCGCTCCCGGCACCGCATTCTGTGTCTCCTTTATAAAATCAGTCATATCTCATCTCTTCCCGGTTATTCTCAAATACTTTTTCTCAGCTTTTCAAAGTATTTTTCAAAAACCACCGTTCTCCTTCCCGCCGTTCTCAGGCAGCTTCCTCGCAAAAACAGTATCCATACAATGCTTATGCCCAATCCCGCCGCTTCGGCAGTCAAAAACTGTCTCCCTGCATTCCTCAAGCAGCCAGTCTCTGTAATAGGTAAAAAGCTCTCCGGACACCCAGTTTTCCCCGCCGTCCGAATCAGGCGGCACGGGAATAAACGGTTTTTCCACGAACACATTAATTGCATGCATGCCGCCAGGCGCAGTATGGGCAATATAATTCTCCATGATTTCCCTGCGCAGCTTCCGCAGGATATGATGGAAAACCCCGGAGCTGTATATTACGTCAAACTCCTCATCCAGCCGGTAATCATGAAGATCCGCCCTGAAAAAGTTAACCTCCACCTGATGGATATCCGCCAGCCGCTTCGCCTTCTCAATTCCGGACTCCGTCACATCAAATGCCGTTACCTGATATCCGTTTCTTGCAAAAAAGACTGCGTCTTTCCCTTCCCCGCAGCCCACCTCAAGCAGCCGCAGCGGCCTGGTGGGATAGCATCTGCGCAAAAGCTCCAGACACATTTCTCCGGGCATAGTTCCCCAATAATATTCCTCAATTTTATAACGCTCTTCATAAGGCGTTACCGCTTTCTTTTTCGGGATATATCCCATCAGTGTGTCGATATCCGTCTCCAAAAGCCCCGCCAGTGCGGGAAGTAGAGATATGTCGGGCAGCGACTGGGCATTTTCCCACTTGGAAACGGCCTGGGAAGAGATACTCAGCCTCTTCGCCAGCTCCTCCTGGGTATATCCCCTGGATTTCCTGAATCTTGCAATATTTTCTGCCAGCCGTAGTTCCATCCTGCTCCAATCCGTATGCTGAAAGAGCATACAATTTTTATTAACTGCCATTTTTACAGCCCTATTGTAACACGAACCGGATCCCTGGAAAATAACGGGGCATTAGAAAAACCGGCAGAAATCAACTGCCGGTTGTAAAATCTCCTACCATTGATAGGACTGTGTTCTTTTCAAAGAAATCAGGTCCTTCATTATTTCCTCCGGGACCTCCCTGTCAATACAGTCAAGCCCCTGCCTCAGCTGCGCCTCGCTGCCAAAACCCGTAATGGGGATGGATGGAAACCCTGCCATTTTCACATAGCTGAAAAGAAAATCCGTTACCTGGTAACCCTCGCTCACATACAGCTTCAGCTTCCGCAGGATAGCTTCATTGGCATCCCCGTGATACCGCTCCTTCTGCTGTGCTGATACCGGCTTTCCCGCCATACGTTTGGAAAAATATCCTCCCGCCATACACATATAAGCCATAAAAGACAGCTGCGTTTCCTTTTCGTACCAGTAATACTCCCCGTCAAGAATGGTAAGCTGCGGCTTCACAAGCGTTTCCGGAACCACATCCGCCAGAACAAACATCATCTGATTGCATGCAAACCCTCTCAGGCCGTGCTCCCTTGCATACCTGTCGGCCTCCTTCAGACGTCCCAGGCTCCAGTTGGAACATCCATAATAACGCAGATTTCCTCTGCGGACCTCATCCTCCAGCACCTCCAGCAGTTCCCCTGCCGGCACCTGCGGATTATCCCTGTGCAGAAAATACAGATCTAGGCCCAATCCCCGTAAACATGAGCGGTATCAATAAAATTACCGTCGCCGTCCAGGAAAACATCCATCTGCTGGAAAGCCTCCTCCCGGCTCCTCTTCGTCCCGAAATCCGCAGTTCCCAGGCACAGCTGTGATACCTGAAGCTCCGTATTCGTCAGACCGACTTTCTCCATTTCCTGTCCCTTCCTTTCCCCATACCCTTCTGTAAATGTAATGATGATAGTTTATTCTAACATTGTATTGTGGAAAGAGGAAGGGGGATTTTCATCCTTTTGCGTCTCTTTCCCTGGAGCCGCCTTTCGTTAACTATTCACAGGTATTTCCGGCTCCGCAACCACAATTTGCTTGTAATTCCCCTTCATTCCCTGCATAATGATAACAGTACCAAAAATTAACAACACAACGTTTTTTCAAGCACGTCGGACAGACAGGAGAATCCCCATGATATTTGATAAAAATTATATAACCTCTGCCCTTCTTCCACGCATCCGTGGACTATGGCTCTCTTCCCAGGACACCTTTCCCAATTTTCTCTCCCCTGTATCCCTGGAGGAAAAAAGAAACAACGAGGCCTGGGTAACTGCTGCTATGGAACGGCTTCAGCGGCATATGAAGGCCTTCCCATCCCGAAGCAGAATTGCGGTCAGGCTGCCCTTCTCCAGGAAGCAGCCGGAACAGGCCGCCTATTCCCAGTCCCCTGCTCCCCAGCTGCAGAAATGGACACAGGAAATGGAATCGCTGTTTCACGGGCTCCTGTTTGACGAACCGATCCTGGGTATTTGCAGAGCCATGTCTGAGGACAGCCTGACCGCCTTTCAGGCTTCCATAAAGGACTTTCTCCGGCAGGTCCGCAGCTTTGCACCTGAAATGAAGCCGGAGGATATGGGTCAGGCCCTGCGCAATTTCATGGTCTACTCCATTTTCAGGGAGCAGAACGGGCTGCCTCAGGACTGCCCCTCTTCCATCTTTGGCTATAGCATGCTCTATCCCTTTACCGATAACTTTCTTGATGATCCCAAACATACTTCCGAGGAGAAAAAGCATTTTAATCTCCTCATACATCATAAAATAAGCGGCCTTCCCATCACCCCGCTGTCCCTCCATGAAGAAAAAACCGCCCAGCTCCTGGCAGATATTTTCGCCGTCTACCCCAGTCCGGAGTCGGTCGCCTCTTATGGTGAAGCCTCGGGAAAAGATATCCGCCAGGGCCTTCTTCTCATGCTGGAGGCGCAGGAAATCAGTCAAAAACAGGCCGATGCATCCCTGTTTCTTACCGAACGGAATATTATGGATATTTCCATATATAAAGGCGGCCTGTCCGTCCTCATAGACCGGTTTTTTATTAATCTCAAAATGACGGAAGAGGATATTTTATTTTATTTCGGTTTTGGCTTTCTTCTTCAGCTCTGTGATGATCTGCAGGATATCGGCGAAGATAAGGGAAACGGAAGCCGGACGCTGCTCTCCTCCTGCCGCACCCCGGAAGAAACAGCTACCAGAGTCAACCGTCTCTTTTCCTACACCGCCGGCCTTTTTGACCTCTGCCCCTGCAGAAATCCCGCCTTTCGTGATTTTCTCCTGCAAAACTGCCATGAACTCATACTCACCTCTGCTGCAGGCAGCGGTTCATGGTTCGATGAAGAATATCTGAAAAAACTGGAAGAATACCTTCCTGTCTCCCTGTCCTTCCTGTCCGAACAGAAGGAAAAGCTGCCCACAGCGTTTCCTTCCGGAAACGAGGAACGTATATTAGAAATGCTGGATGCTTTTCTGATTGAATCCTGACTGCTTTTTTAATATACCCGATAATATCAGCCCAGCCCCAAATACGGTTAATCGGAAAACTTTAAGCTCCCAGTTTGTAAAATATCGAAAAATGCCGAGCCTGTTATTCAGCGCCCGGCATTTTACCTCTTAATTTTATATTTTTTATTCTGATTTCTATTTTTTCCGACTTTCCTTTTTCTGATTTTCCTTTTTCTTTTCCTAGTACATCCTGTGATCTGCCTTCTGCATCAGGCTGTCATAAGTCTTTCCATCCTCTGGAAATACAGCAATACCGATACTTAATGACAACTGCCGGCATTCTCCATCCACATAAAAAGGCTTCTCTATTACCTCCCGCAGCCGAGACTCCATATTTTTAATTTCCGCCAATCTGCTTCCGGGACATACCACTACGAATTCATCCCCGCCGATCCGTGCTGTTGGATTGTCTCCGCCTGCGCAGCTGCGCATCCGCTCCGAAGCTTCCTTTAAGATTGCATCCCCTGCCGCATGGCCCAATTCGTCATTTACCGCTTTAAAGTGATTTAAATCCATATAAAAAACAGCAAATGCGTTTTCACCTTTACACAATTTATCCAGAAGCTCTCCAAGATACCTCCTGTTATAAAGTCCTGTCAGTTCATCTATGGATGCAAGGATGCAAATCTCTGAAGCTCGGACACTCGCCTTTGCTGCTGGTATACAAGCAGTGCGCTCAACGCTGTAATAATCCACCCGGCCAGCAGCAGATACACCAACACCAACGGATTTACCCATCCATTTTTCGGCGCCATACTCAGCACCCATGTATGATTGGGTACACTTACCTCATAACTCAGACTTCTTTTCTCATCAATCTGCTCTGCTCCGGCAATCGTCATATCCTCTCCGGTCTCCGTAATAACATGAAGCCGGTAATCATAACCCTCGGTTTCCAGTTCCTCCAGCATCAACGGATTCAAAGTCTCCGGCAAATCCAGGATAATTACGGAAAATCCCCAGAAACTCTCTTTCCCATTTTCATCGGTCAGAAAAATAGGATTCCGCGCTACAAGCCCCAATCCGCCCTGTGTCAGACTGTACGGGCCGGACAGCGCAATTTCCCGTGTGTCCACATCCAGCAAAGCATCATCCCGACGACGTGGATTATCAAAAACATTATTACCAATAACTGCCTCATTTCCCTCTAACGGATAGCAATATAAAACCGCGCCTCCCGGCAGATACTGAATGGCCCGGATTCCCTCTCCATCTGCCAGAGATTTGGCCAAATCCCGGAACGCCTCCTCCGAAATCTCTCCCCTGCCCGTAATCACAATAGATTCCAGCACATCCGTCTTATGAGACAGGCTGTCCAGAAGCGCTTCCGTTCTAACTGCATATCCCTCTGCCAGTCTCAGTGCATCCTCCTTCTTATTTCCGGCGCTCCATAACGCCGCTGCACACACAATGCAACCGGTCAGTAACAGCCCTATAATAACCGCCGCCCAACACGCCGTATTATATTTCTCTCTCACTCCATGCTTCTGACTCACTGTATCCTCCAAAATAATAATTACTGGCCATACATTTCTGGATATTATACCGCCGAAAAACTATGAAAACAAGCTGCCGGTCATAAATACTCTTCTGAAAAGCATTTTTACCAATCCTGTATAAAATCTGGCTCCATCACTTCATCCATATAAAACTCATTAATAAAATAGTAAAAATTCCTCCGCCAAAACTTTATCAAAATTCCGGTTGCATATTTCCTTATCATACTTTATACTGAATATGTATTTTAGCTTTTCAAAGAAAAAATGAAAGGAGATATGAATAATGACAGCAAAGAACGAGGTGTCCTTCCGCTAACTGAACATGTAAACAAAGCGACAATCCTTTCATGCATCCTGTTTGTATGTAATTCCATTGCATATGGTTAATTATGTCCCGCAGAAACCGCAGCCAAGGCTTGTTTCTGCGGGATTTTTGCGCCCTTTTTCAGGGTTGCCGCCGTCAAAAAGAAAAGGAGATGATTCTATTATGAGAGAAAAAATAAACAACTTAACACAGTCAGACAAAACTTATTTTAAAACTTTAAATATAATTTTCGGAGGAATAATGCATGAATACAGATATAAATATAGAGACCTATGGATTTACCCGCGACCTTCTGCCTGAGGGAACTGATGGAACTGTCGCAAGAATTACCGCTGTGTATAAAGACAGGTTTGAGATTGTCAGCGCCCATGGCAATGGCTATGCCAGATTAAAAAAAGGATCCTATTATGCCGGAGATGAACCTTTTCCCACTACAGGGGATTTTGTCCTTCTTTCCTGGCAGAATAATAGCGACAGCATTATTTATAAAACGCTTCACCGCCGCACCTTTTTTTCCCGCCTGGATCCATCTTCTGCAGGTCACGCGGAACAGGCAGTTGCTGCTAATTTTGACTATGTATTTATCATGCAGTCACTGAATCATGATTTGAACCTGCGGCGGCTGGATCGTTATCTGACGCTGGCCTGGCAAAGCGGGGCACAGCCTGTAGTACTTCTTACCAAAGCAGATTTAAATGAAAACTGGGAGGCAGAGACCGATAAAGTCCGCGCGGCAGCGCTTGGCGTAGACGTCTATGCCGTCAGCTCTAAAACCGGACTTGGCCTCGACAGCGTAAAACTATATCTGCTTCCGGGCAAAACTATTGTCTTTCTAGGATCCTCCGGGGTCGGAAAATCCAGCCTGCTCAATGCTCTGGCCGGACAGGAAATGATGGACACAGGCGCCATCCGGGAGGATGATTCCCGCGGACGCCATACCACTACACACCGTCAGCTTATCCGCCTTTCCTGCGGAGCCATGATAATTGATACTCCTGGCATGCGTGAGCTGGGTATGTGGGATGTCTCCTCAGGGCTTGGCGAGGCTTTTTCCGATATTGAACAGTATTTTCCTCTTTGCCGTTTCTCAGACTGCCAGCATAAAAGCGAACCCGGCTGTGCTGTAAATACCGCCATTGAGAACGGCGAACTTTCCCGCGAACGCTGGAACAGCTATCTTAAATTAAAAAATGAGGCAAAATATACAGAAAACAAAAACAACTACCTGCGTGAACGGCAGCAGCTTCATAAAAGCTGGGCCTCAAGAAAAAAAGGGAATAAAAAGAGGTAGCTGACAGGCCGCATTGACTGCTGCCCGCACGATTATACTGACTTTTTAATTTCTGTAAATCCTATTCCCAAAAGCAATATATAGTCCGTATAAAAATAAATAAAAGGAATCCCCGGCGGCATACGGCCACAATGCACGCAGCTGATACCAGCCGTTTTCAGATATCTGTTAGAAACATCTGGCCTGCCGCTCCGGTATTCCTTTATTATCTGCAGTTTCTATTTTCCTGCCTTCCTGAAATCTTCCTTTTTATCCCTATCCCTTTCAATTTCACCCTCTGAGTGCCCATCCTTTTCACTGCCAATCCTTCTTACGGATTTACCACATTCCTGGCTTCTCCCCGTAAAAAAGCCTCAATATTCCTGCAGGTTTCCGTAACCACCCGGGTACGCGCTTCCACGCTTGCCCATGCCATATGCGGCGTAATCAGGAGTCTGCTGCTGTCCTGAATCTGCAAAAGCGGATTCCCCGGATCAATCGGCTCCCTGCTTAATACATCAATTCCTGCCCCCATAATCCAATTTTCCTGCAGTGCAGTACAAAGATCAGCTTCATTTACTACGGCGCCTCTTGCCACATTTACCAGAATCGCCGTTTTTTTCATCTTTTTTAACGCTTCCAGATCAATCAGGTTTCTCGTTCTGTCACTCAGAGGACAATGCAGTGTGAGCACATCAGATTCCCGCAGTAAGGTTTCAAAATCCACCTGCTCATAATCCGTACAGCCTCCTCGGCCGGATGCCGAAAAGCAGATAACGCGGCAGCCGAAAGCCTCTGCAATAGCGGCTACTTTCCGTCCGATATTTCCCATGCCCACGATTCCCCAGGTCTTACCATCAAGCTCTGAGTAAGGCAGACCGAAATGGGAAAATCTCGGCTGTGACCCATAAGCCCCGGACTTTACATAATCATCGTAATAACGAAGCTTTTCCAAAATATAAAGAACACAGGCTATCGTATGCTGTGCCACAGCAGCCGTGGAATAATTGACCACATTAACTACCGGGATTCCCCTTTTTCTGCAGTAATCCAAATCCACATTATCAAAGCCGGTTGCAAACTCACAGATAAGCTTCAGATGGCCCGCGCCATCCAGGGTATCAGCATTCATAGGCGTTTTATTCACAATAATAATATCTGCATCCTTAACCCGTTCAGCTGCTTCCTCATCCTTCGTTGTCATGTGGAAGGTAACCTTTCCGTACTTTTTCAGAGGCTCCACCGACACATCCTCTCCCACGCTGCTTCTGTCCAATACCACGATATGCAAAGCCCGCTCCACAACTGTTCCTCCCATTTATCCGCTATTATCAACCCGTCCCGCTTCCTTCTTCTTATCCCTTAAAAAACTAATCCAGGCTCCCCGGGGAGCCTGGAACAGAACTTGTTAGACGTTATGCCAGACTACCCTGTGCAGTCAGCATTTCAGAAATACACTTCACCAGATCTTCCGATAAATCCATGGCCTGCAGCTCTCCAATAATAACAAGCGGTGATTTGCCGCTGCATACCAGCTGATAAATCCGGGTCTTAATATCAAATTCCATTTCCGCCTGATCCAGGAAAGCATAAACTGTCTTCTTCACAGGATTCTCAGCCAGAACCAGCTTCCTTACAAAGGTAATCACTGTCTCAGCACACGCATCAGCCTGGCTTACTGTAATTTTCAGGCAGTTCTTATCCGCATCATAGGAGGCTTCCGCCTCTGCCGTTTTTCCATTGGAGGTACATAACACTTCGCTATCCGTACATCCCCAAATCTCTATTGTATAATCCCTCTTTTCAGGTACCAGAGAAAGCTCGCCCTGCACCGGATGAACTGCAAAACGCTGCTCGCCATCCCACTTCCATTCAAATTCCGTAATCGCACAGATACCCTTTTCATAATCACAGGTTTCATTATCATCCTCATACAGCAAAAAACTGCCGTCAGCTCCGGCATAAATCTTAAGCGTCAGAGAAGAAGGATTTCCGCAGGTACTCACCGCATCGATTTCTTCTGTCATGGGAATAACAGCTCCTGCTTTCGCAAAAACAGGCATGGTATTGATATCCCTGTACATATCCATCATACGGCCGCCTTCATAAATGGTACCGCTGAAGAAATCAATGAAGGTTCCTTCCGGAAGCCATACTCTTTCCTTTGCGCGGTTCAATCCTGACAGACGAGGGGAAGTAATCGGGGCAACAATCAGCCCGGTTCCAAAATAATACTCATTTGGTACCCGGTAGGACTCAAGGCATCTGGGATTATAATAATACATTGGCAGCACCAGCGGTGTATCCTGCGCATATGCTCTGTAATTCATGGTATACAGGTACGGAACCATTTTATGGCGCAGCTGCAGAAATTCATTCATCATACTGTGAATTTCCGGATTAAAACGCCAGGGCTCCTTTCCATTAAATTCGTTTTTAGTGCTGTGAAGCCGGTTAACAGGAGAGAATACACCCAGCTGGTACCAGCGTCCTTCCAGCTCATCATCCTTATATCCATTCATATGACCGCCAATATCATGGCTCCACCAGCCATAACCGATATTGGATGCCGTACTGGTAAAATAAGGCTGGAATTTCAGAGATTCCCACGTAACTACCGTATCACCTGAAAATCCCACCGGATATCTATGGGAACCGGGACCTGCATATCTTGAAAAAGTCATGGGACGCTTTCCATTTCTTGCGCTGTCCAGGAAATGGAAGTGGTTGAGCATCCACAGCGGATCCAGGCCTTCCATCTTCGTAATACCGCCCTGCTGCCAGTCAAGCCACCAGAAATCCACCCCTTTTTCTTCATTGGGATGGTGCGCATATTTAAAATAGGCGGAAAGGAATGCCGGATCCGTAATTTCAAACGCCACAGGCTCTTCCCTGGATATATCCTTCCCCAGTTCCTTTGCCATAGCCTCATACATTTCCTCATGCGGGCGGATTCCGTCTGCCGGATGCACATTCAATGTAATTCTCATACCACGCTCATGCAGGCTGTCCATGAATCGCTTCGGATCCGGGAAAAACTCCCTGTTCCATGTATAGCCTGTCCAGCCGGTTCCATATTTGGGATCGATATTTACCAAATGCCAGTCCATATCAATGACTGCAACTGTAAAAGGGATTCCCTCTTCATCGAAACGGTTCATCAACTCCAGATAACTCGCTTCGGTATATTCATAGTAACGGCTCCACCAGTTTCCCAATGCGAACCTGGGCAGCATGGGGGTTTTACCGCAAAGATAATAAAAATCCTTCAGACATTCCAGATAGTCCAGCCCGTAACCCCAGAAATAAATATCCTGAATTCCTTTTTTGCGGGGTGCAACCCATCCTTCCTCGGTAAGAATAAGTGAAGCAGAATCATCCAATACGGAAAAACCTTCCGTAGAGACAAGACCATGCCCCAGTTCACAGGCGCCGTCCACCGTATCCAGTGTCCTTGCCGTTCCCTTCAGATCCCGAAGCTCGTCTCCATAATGCCATACATTATTCCAGAAACCCGTATTTCCAAGCACCTGAGCCTTGAGTCCTCTGGGATTGAATTCTTTTTTATTATAATTCAGGCGAAATCTCCAGGTCAGAATTTCCAGCTCTTCCTCCGTCTCCTTCACCTGAAACTCCACAGGCGGGAAATCTCGGTTGATAACAGTCTGTGTCGCCCTGTCCTCGAAAACTCCGTCCTCGCTGTATTCCAGACGTACCAGCCCTTCAGTCAGCATAGTAATCCGGTATTTATCCCCCTGCAGGATATTCTGTCGGTTTGCTTCCGGTCTTGCCGGCAGCTTATACAGTTCTTTCATGTTGCAGCCCTCCGCTTACTCATTAATAAATCAGGATAAAAGTACTTTTTTCTTCATTATATCCGGAGCCCTCCGGTAAATCTAGCTTAATACTATTCCAAAATAACACGATCCTATGATTTGCAGCCCTTTATACCCAAATGCTGGCATACTTCCAAACCGATACACTTCCAGTCCAATTCACACCAATTCAATTCACATCTAATTCAATTCACACCTAATTCAATTCACCCTTATGAAGAATACTACATTTTATGAAGCACCCTCTTTGCCAGCACCTCAGCCATACGCCCCGGCTGAATCGGCTTTGCCAGATGCTCGTTCATCCCCGCCTGCAGAGACTTTATCACATCTTCTGCAAAGGCATTTGCCGTCATTGCAACAATGACAACCTCCGAGGCATCCGCGCGTTCCAGTCTGCGGATTGCCTCTACAGCTTCATAGCCGTTCATTACCGGCATCTGGATATCCATAAAAATAATCTGATAATACCCCGGCTGAGAGGCCCGGAACATTTCCAGCGCTTCTTTTCCATTTTCAGCAGTTTCCACGCAGGCTCCGGTTACCTCCAGCAGACTTACCGCTATTTCTCTGCTTAGCTCATTATCCTCTGCCAACAGAATATGTATGCCCCTGCAGTCCACATCCTGAATTCTAAGTTCAGGTACTTCTTCCGCCTTTTCTTCCTGCAGCCTTAATTCCAATACTACCGTAAAACAGCTGCCCTCCCCAATTCTGCTTTCTACCCGGATTTCCCCTCCCATCATCTGAACCAGGTTCTTGGTAATTCCCATCCCAAGTCCGGTACCGCTGATTTTACTGATCCGGGAGTCGTTAGCTCTGCTGAAGGGTTCAAAAATATGCTGCAGATATTCCTCGCTCATTCCAATCCCGGTATCTCTGAAAACAAAACGGTAACGTCCCAGCCTGCTGTTTCCGGAGGAAAGCTCAGAAACTGAAATGAATATCTCTCCTCCTTCCGGAGTATACTTGCATGCATTGCTCATAATATTCAAAAAAATCTGACTTAATCTGGCACGATCGCCAATTACACGCTCATGCTTCAATCCATCCATGGACACATGGAATATCTGTTTTTTCTCCTCTGCCTGAGTCCTCATCAGGCAAATTACTTCTTCCAGAAGCTCATGAAGATTAAAATCACTATTATTAAGTTCAAACTTACCGCTTTCAATTTTGCTCATATCCAGCACTTCATTTACCAGGCTCAGCAGCAGTTGGCTGGATACTCCGATTTGTTCCAGATCATACAGCAGTCTTTCCTTATCATCCATATGCAGTCTGGCCAGCTCCGTCATACCGATGACAGCATTCAGCGGAGTCCTGATATCATGGGACATTTTTGAAAGGAAATCACTTTTAGCCTTATTGGCGTTCTGCGCCAGCTCATATGCCTCCTTCAGCGCACTCCGGCTTTCCTCTTCTCTCTTTTTCTGCTCGTGTGTATCCTGGAGCGCAAGAATCGCCCAGTTCTTCTTTCCCCCAAAGTAAACATTGCAGGATATGTAATGATACTCTCCGTTTATCTTCCTGTAGCCCTCAATTGTATATCTGTCATACCCCTCAACAATAAGCTCACGGAAATGATGCAGGGAAAGTTCCCGTTTCATATCCTCATACCAGCTGGGATGCAATGTCTTCCTTGCAAAATCATCCCAGAACAAATCGTAAGAAAATTCCTCCTCCGATATTTCCTCCACGTCCTCCGGAACCCGAATGGCACGTACAGAATTACTCTCCATATCAATCCGATACACTGCAAAAAAAAGATTATGAAGAGAACCTACTATTTCTTCATTAAGTTCCTCCAGTTTTTCTTTTTCCCGCCGCATAACTATAGTGTCCGTCACATTCTGGTGATACCCTCTGAGTCTTAATACCTTCTCACCGATACGCTCTGCCACACCGCCGCAACGGATATAAATCCTGCCAAACACCGGATGCTGCCATGGATACTGCACCTCAGCCCTGCCTTGCCTTATCATATTATCCACACAGGAATTTACCACCGGATAATATTCCTTATCGATATTCCGGTACCAGTGTTCATAGCATTCCTCTGGCGAGGCCTCTTCAGTAAGGCCGAGAAGATCCAGCATCGTCTCATCCGCAAACATCCGGGAATTACAGCCTTCCTCTATTTCTATTATCCATAAACCCGTCATAGATTCATGAAGAACATCCTGCATTGTCGATATATCCTGAATTTTCCCTCCCATGAAGCTGCCTCCTTTCCTAAATAACCGTCTCATTAACGTAATTGTAGCTTATTTATTTCCACAGAGCAACCAATAAAAGGAAGATAAAGATATTTAAAAGACATGATATCGACAAAGTAAAAAATAATATGGCTAAAAAAACGAAAGGGCGTGATTTGAATAATTTGCACACCCTTTCGCAGCTTAATACCTTTTTACGGCTTCTTATTTATTTTTCTGCTCCGAAACGGGCTGTTTTTTACAGTCTCTTCAGAAGCTCTTCTCTCTGCGCTTCATATCCCGGTTTCCCAAGCAGCGCAAACATATTTTTCTTATAGCTTTCTACGCCAGGCTGGTTAAACGGGTTTACGCCAAGCAAATATCCGCTGACCCCGCATGCAAACTCAAAGAAGTAGAACAGCTGGCCCAGATAGAACTCGTTCACCTCAGGCACGTCGATCATCAGGTTGGGAACCTGACCATCCGTATGAGCCAGGATGGTTCCGTTCATCGCGCTCTTGTTAACGAAATCAACACTCTTCCCTGCCAGATAATTCAATCCGTCAAGATCCACAGGCTCTTCATTGATGGTGATTTCTTCTCTGGATGTCTCTACATTGATAACCGTCTCAAACATAATACGGGAACCGTCCTGAATAAACTGTCCCATAGAATGCAGATCTGTCGTCAGGTCAACGCTTGCCGGGAAAATACCCTTCTGGTCCTTTCCTTCGCTTTCACCGTACAGCTGCTTCCACCACTCGGATACATAGTGAACACTGGGCTCATAGTTAGCCAGGATTTCCACTGATTTTCCTTTTCTGTGAAGGATATTGCGGACAGCCGCATACTTCAGTGCGTCATTATCTTCGTATTCAGCCTCCAGCGCTTTCTTGCGTCCATCAGCTGCACCTTCCATTAACTTGTCAATGTCCGCACCGCTTACTGCGATAGGAAGCAGACCTACTGCAGTCAGAACGGAAAAACGTCCTCCCACATCATCCGGAACAACAAAGCTTTCGTAACCTTCTTCCGTTGCCAGTCCCTTCAGGGATCCCTTCGCACGGTCTGTGGTTGCATAAATTCTTCCGGCAGCTTCTTTCTTGCCGTATTTCTTTTCCATCATTTCCTTGAATACACGGAATGCAATTGCGGGCTCTGTAGTAGTACCGGACTTAGAGATCATATTAATAGAAAAGTCTCTGTCCCCAATCACATCAATCAAATGCCTGATATATGTAGAGCTGATGGAATTTCCAACGAAATAAATTTCAGGAGTTTTTCTAATCTCCTTGCTTACACTGTTATAGAAGCTGTGTCTTAAAAATTCAATTGCAGCTCTTGCTCCCAGATAAGAACCACCAATTCCGATAACCAGAAGCACTTCTGAATCACTCTGGATTTTAGCCGCTGCTTTCTTAATTCTGTCAAACTCTTCCTTATCATAATCAACCGGCAGATCGATCCAGCCAAGAAAATCATTTCCCGCACCGGTCTTGGAAACCAGAAGTTCCCTGGCATCCATCACCTGTTTTTTCATAAAATCTACTTCATGCGCACCGATAAAAGGTGCTGCTTTTGAATAATCAAAAGTCACTTTGCTCATCTGCTTATCCTCCAATTCTGCTGCACTTGGCAGCAAACAAATAGATATAACCGCAGCCATCGCAGAAAACCTGCAATTTCGCTCAATTTCCGTTCTTAGTGTAGCAAAGTTGGTTTTTATTTTCAAGAGTTTTTATAAGAAGCCCTGTTTTTCCTCGTTTTTTCCTTTTTTGTTAAGAATACGGTTTTCTGAATTCTGCATTTTTTCTGCTTCTGCCAGCAGTGCTGTATTATGCAAAAAACTCCTTCAGAAGCTCTTCCAGTTCTTTTTCCTGATTCTTGGTAAAAATCTGTTCCTCCATCTGAGTTTCCGCCGGGCTCTTTTCCATTGTCTCCACTCTTTCCGGCCGTATTTTTTCCTTTAGCTCCGCAGCTATCAGTTTTCCCGCCGATTGTTTTACTGTCGTCTGCTCTGCTTCCGCTTGTATTTTATCCTGTTCTTCCCCTATACTCTCCATTTCCCGGAGTATGACACCTCCGGCCGATACACTCCGGACTTCGGCTCCGGCCAGCCATTCCGACTCATCCAGTAATGAAAGCCTGGCCGCCATATGATTTTCCAGATAGTCTGTCAGACTGGTCTTAAGCGCAGCCTTTTTCCCATGTACATCCACCAGGCCTGAAACGCTGAAATACAAATACAATCCCAAAAAGCTCATAAGATAGAACGGAAGGATTTCCCCCAGTGTTTTTCCGTCAATAATCCCCTTACACGCCCCCGCCCCTGCAAAAAATACCGAAAGCATCATAAGCTGCCCGGCAAAATGGGACAGCCCGTCCATGGAAAATTTCCATATTTGAATCCGATTTAAAAACTTGTCCACAAAAACCGGTATGTTGGGAACTCCATCATTGAGCTTGTAACAGTTACGGAATTTAATCTTACACTGCTTAAGCACCTTGTTTTCCGTTGAGGACATGTTTTCAGCCTCCCTTATCAGCGTATTCAGAAAAATTCCTGTTATAAACTTGCATAATATGCTCAATAATAGCAATATAATTGTCATAGCCACCAGTTCTTTATTTTCCACAAACGAAGTCATACTCTCCTCCAATCTGCTGTCCGTATCAGACAGCCTCCCGTCCACTGTTCTGCTTCTGCAGCTGTGAGACCAGCCTTTTTTGGTTCCTTTGTGAATAGTATTATAGGAGATTGACCCGCCTGCCACAATACGGACAGGCCGGGAATCGATCGGAGAATTACGCCTCAATCTGCCATAATTGCGGATTTATTGTGAAAATACTGGTAACAAAGGAGGATTTTTGATATAATTCGGATATTGAATTTATATTGTTTAATTTGGAGGCATATTATGAAATACAGAACAAAAGGCACTTGCTCCAGCGCAATAGACATTGAACTGGATAATGGAATCATCAAATCTGTACATTTTACGGGAGGCTGCAATGGTAATCTCCAGGGTATTTCCCGCCTGGTGGAAGGAATGCCCGCAAAAGAGGCAATTTCCCGTCTGAAAGGAATCAAATGCGGCTTCAAGCCCACATCCTGCCCTGATCAGCTGGCTGTGGCACTGGAATCCATTGTGGGAACCGCAAATTAATAATTCAGCTAGGGGGCTAATTTATGTCAAAGAAAATCGTTCTTACCGGCGGTGGCACCGCCGGTCATATTACGCCAAATATTGCCCTGCTGCCAAGGCTGTCACAGCTCGGTTATGAAATTTCCTACATCGGTTCCTACAATGGAATGGAGAAAAAACTGATAGAGGATTATGACATCCCCTACTACGGAATATCCACCGGAAAATTCCGGCGCTATTTTGACTTAAAGAACTTTACGGATCCCTTTCGCGTTATAAAGGGATATGGAGAGGCAAGAAAATATTTGAAAGAAATCCGCCCGGACATTGTATTTTCCAAAGGCGGTTTTGTATCCGTCCCTGTAGTCCGCGCAGCATCCTCCCTGAAGATTCCCTGTGTTATCCACGAATCAGATATGACACCGGGACTCGCTAATAAGCTCTGTATCCCGGTTGCTGCAAAGGTATGCTGCAATTTCCCCGAAACGCTGCACAGTCTTCCCACGGAAAAAGCTGTACTTACAGGCTCTCCTATCCGTGATGAACTATCCAAAGGGAATAAGCTTGCCGCACTGGAGCTGTGTCATTTTACTGCCAATAAGCCTGTACTTATGGTAATAGGCGGTTCCCTTGGCGCTGCTTCCATCAATCAGGCTGTTCGTGAGGCTCTGCCAAAGCTGCTCAATGATTTTCAGATAGTGCACATCTGCGGTCATGAGAAAATTGACAACTTGCTGCTCAACCAATCCGGATATGCACAATTTGAATATTTGAAAGCTGAGCTGAAGGATGTGTTTGCCATGGCCGATGTAGTGGTATCCAGAGCCGGAGCAAATGCTATCTGTGAACTTCTCGCCCTGAAAAAGCCTAATCTTCTGATTCCGCTTTCCGCAGGAAGCAGCCGTGGAGATCAGATACTGAATGCCCGCTCCTTTGAAACTCAGGGATACAGTATGGTTATAGATGAAGACTACTTAAGCCCTGATCTTCTGGTTGAGAAAGTACAGGAACTTTACTTTAACCGTCAGACCTATATTAATGCAATGGGAAAAAGCCAGCAGATGAATGCGACCAAGACAATTACAGAATTGCTGGATGGAATTGTAGAAGAAAATAAGGCGGGAAAAGGCAAATAGGATTGCGGCCTGCCGGGGAAGATAATGAAGCTTCCCCGGCGGACCGCTTTTATTCACCGCAAATTGTCTTACGGATATTTTCAAGCTCTTCCTGTGAGGGTTCTTGAGGTACCCAGTTGATGTTCTGCTTATCATCGTCATATCTGGGAATCAAATGCAGATGAAAGTGACGTACCGTCTGTCCTGCGGACTCTCCATTGTTCTGAACCAGATTAAACCCGCTGCACTGCAGCCTTTCGGTCATCCTGGCCGCCATTCTTTTAGCCAGCTTCATAACTTCTCCGCATACCTCATCCGGAAGCTCATAAAGATCACAATAATGATCCTTGGGCAGGATTAATGCATGTCCTCTTGTAGCAGGGCCCAAATCCAGAATTACCCGGTACTTTTCATCCTCATAAATAGTATTCGTTGGAATATCTCCATTAGCTAATTTACAAAAAATACAGTTATCATCCTTCATAACAATTCTCCTTCCTGCCCGCAGGCATCCTCTCTGTTTTTATGCTCTTTATGCAAAAGCCTGTTTCCTCAGTCCGTATTAATACCATTTCTCAATATCCATAACCTCCTCCGCCATGCCCTATGCTTCTCCCAATATGGCACAGAAGAAAGGTCAGCAGGAAACCGCTGATCAGCCCGCCTAAATGAGCTGCATTATTCACCATAACACTGCGGAAACCGGAATAAAGAGAAAATATAATCATAAGAAGCATTCTCTGAATGGAAATCTGAGCCGCCCGTCCCTTCTTTGTAATGACCAGGTAAAGCAGTCCGCCTATCAATCCGAAAACAGCCCCGCTCGCCCCAAAGGAATAATAAAAGTTGCCTGTAGTCAGCTCATATACAGTTGACAGAAGATTTCCGCAGATTCCAGATATAAAAAACAGGGCAAGGTATCTGAAACTGCCGATCGTCTTCTCCACAATCTCTCCGCCAAAGTACAATAATATCATATTATTAACCAGATGGCCAATATCAGCATGAAGAAACATGGATGTCACAAGACGGTAATATTCCCTGCTGTGAGTCAGATACAAAACGCTGAACTGTCCTTCATCATACAGCCAGTCACCCGTGAATTCGCATATCAAAAAAATAACGACATTTATAGCTGTAAGCACTGCGCTGCACCATGGAATATCCTTGTATTTCTGATCCTGGTACCGATAAGTCTGCCGTTTTACCATATACACCCCCGTTACCCCCAGTTTTATGGTATTTACTGCGTCCCTTACGGACATAAAACCTGCAGATACTGCTAATTCTTCACCAAAATATTCCTCAATACCAAAAGGGTAACACTTCCGTACAGCCTTGTCAATAAACCGTTTTTGATAGTTTTCACCTGTATTTCCAACTCCTAATCCCAGAATATATTATTCCTCGTAATGTAGTATGACGCTTCCCAGCCGGACCTCATCTCCCGCTTCCAAAACCATTGTTTCATTTTGTTCCAGGCCTATCCCGTTGATAAATGTGCCATTTGTAGAATTCAGATCCATCAGCGCCGTCCTGCCTTCCTTTTCTACGAATCGGGCATGAATACGGCTAACAGAAGCATCCGGCAGCTGAAGCTGCACCCGGCCTTTCATCTTGCCTGCGGTTACCGGAAGACTGTCCAGGGCAAAACGGATATCCTGTTCTCCCAGTTTTCCCGTCAGTCTGGGGCTTCTGGTCCTATTGCCGGGTATATCGCTCATGCTATAAACGCTTCCTATGTTGTTTGCAGAAAATATAGTGTCATCAAAGTACACCTCCTTCTCACAGCAAGCATAACTGTCCCACGTTTTTTCCTGCTTTCTTTCTGCGTCTGCCTTTCCCTTTTTTTCATCCTTTACCACAGTCAGTTTCCATAAAAACAGAAGAAGAATTATGCCATCTGCGGCAAGGCCTCCAAAGAATACAGCCTTAAGCGAGCCTTCCGGCTGCAAATACCAGATAATCCCACAGATAATCCCAAATATAAGAACTGCTGCCACCAAACCAATCAGATTTCTTTTACCATTCTTTTTTTCCTGTGTTCTCTCTTCACCAGTATTACCTTTTTCCGCTTCCGTTTCTGTATTACTGGTACAGTGTATACTTTTTTCTTTATACAGTGTTCCCTCGTACGCTGTAGGGCCCGCTGTCCTGCCATATTCATAAACTGCCGGTTCTTCATAGAAACTCATCTGGCTCTCCCAGCCATCCTCCGGCCACTGCAGGTACCCTTTTTCTGCTGCCGCCTCTCCCCTTCTGCTCCGTACCGGACTGTACCCCGGCCCTATTTCCAGCCCGCTTTGCGACCTGTTTTCCAGTTTTATGTCCGGTCTGTCCACGCCTCCTTTTTCCAGGAGCGCACGGAAGCTTTCTATAGTGAAACTCTCTGCCTTCGACATCTTATAAAACTGATAAGCGGCGCTTACTGCTTTTTCCTCTTTGTGATCCACATGCTCCAGAAAAAATTCCGCTATCGGCATATAAATGCTGCCAATCGGTTTCTCCTTCTCTGCAAAGGGATAGTAAAGGAAACAAAGCCGTTCCGTTTCCAAATCCATATATATACATGCCGGTTCAAGCAAAAGAAACTTTTCTTCAAGAAGGTATCCGGCCATACCTCCCAATAACCCTGACAGGCTGTCCACCACATCCAAAATCTCCTGACAGGTCATTCTCCCTGACTCATACATCTGTTCCAGAGACTGACGTGAACTGATGTCATAATACAGACATACTTTTCCATCCATATATCGTTCAGTGGCTTCAAGCAGACCCGATATTTTATTGTTCAATATCATTCTATACTGATAGCTGTCCGTCTTTTCTTTGGGTATTCCTTCAATAACCAGATAACTGTGACTTAATTCTCTCTTGTAAACCGGCTTAACCATTTTTCTTCTCCCTTCCGCCATTTTGTATTATTGTATCAATTCGGACAGCACATCTTCTTGAATATATCTGCTGTCCTGAATTGTTACATATTATTCTATAAAATCACCAATCCGTCTGGCTGCCCGGATAAAAGCGGCGGCATCCCGTATCAGCGCCTTCTTCTCTGCTGTTATGTCCCATTCCTTTTGGCTTATAAGCTGCAGCCCGGGCGCCGGAAGCGCAAGATTAGCCTGCAATGAAACACCGACGGAAACTGCAGAAACATTGATTTGTTTCTCCAGGCCTTTAATCGGGAGTACGCTTTCCTTAAGCAGTTTATCCAGCTCCCTGGCTGCCGCCGCCTCGGCTTCCGCATTCCCCTCGTCACACAAGCTGGCTCTGAATGCCGCAATATAAGCAGCCTGATTCAGAAAAGCTACGGTATACAGGTAGAAAGAAAGATACATAAGCGCGGTAATAAGAATTACTGTAATCGGCATGATAAAACTGGCCTCCAGAGTCATATACCCATCTTTTTCCCAATTTCCTTTTGTCATATAATTTCCCCGTTCCTCCGGATACTTCAGTTATCCACACCTATTCCCGCACACAATTCAATTATCCACACCAAAACCACGGCTGTACAAAGAAACGGTGCAAAAGGGATCTGCGTATTCCGGTTGCCTTTTCTGCTTATTATCAATACTGCTGCCAGAAAAAAGGTAAGCAGACATGCTCCAATCACTTCTGCGGTACACCTCTGCCACTGATGCATCAAACCAATGGGAATTACCATCATACCATCAGCGCTTCCCAGTTTCCCTTCCGTTATATGGCACAGAAGAAGCATAAGGGTTCCCGGAAGTACCCCGGTCAGAATAGCAGACCAGCTGTATTGTCCCATAATCAGCAACATTGCCGCATAAATTAATCCCAGAAGAATGCCCGTGTATAAAAGCCATCCGGGTATCGTTCTTTTTTTACAGTCATAACAGCTGCAGATTCCCAAAAAGCTGCATAATATCATGTTTTCTGCCATATTGTCCTCCTTTTTATCCGCATCTGGAACAGGGCGGCCTTCCTCCGGCTTCCGATAACGGAATACATCTGACGGTTCTCTTCAGTCCGCTGCACTCAATTGTATTATGATATCTGTTTCCTTCTCTGGTAAGATAAACCAGCCCGCTGCCATCACCTCCACACTTCTCGCATGGATAATATTTTGCTCCTGATTCATTACGCAGCTGTTCCACCTCATCCTTTCCCGCCAGTTCGATGGACAGCGTAAGATGCGTACAATTCCTTTCCCGGTGATAAACGGTTCCGGTTTCCGTTATATATACATACTCCTCTGATTCAGATCCCCCTGCGTTCCGCTCCACATCATAGCCGGTCCATGCCCTCATATAGCAACAGCTTACTATCGTGGTTCCCGGATAAGCCAGAATGGGAACCACCGGCTTTACCCGTGCCGGACGGATAAGTTTTATCATCTCATCCTCAGCTCCCACAGTATAAGCCAGCATAGACAGCTGCCTGCCCTGTTGATGAAGTGTCTCCAGATTCATCGCAAAGGTGTGAAAAAATAAGGTGATGGATAATATGTTCATTATAAAAAACAGAAACAACGGTACAGCAAGAGATGCCTCCACTGTCATGGAGCCCTTCATTTTCTGCCTGTCCGGGAAGGAGGTGAACGGGGACACCCCTCTTGCCGGACTTATCTGGGGATATGGCAATGTGTGAAGTTCTTTTGATGTGTGAGGAAGCTGTGTTCGGAAGTGCATGACTTTTGTTGTTTTTAGTTTACAGTTACTTATTGCTTTGCGTCCGTGCAAAAGGGGCATCCCTGTTCACCTCCTTCCCTTCTTAATCGTATCCATATGCTCTTTTTATACTATACTGATATCCATATCCGCTTGATACGGAGGCCTCTGCCGTCATCGCATCCATACAGCCATCTATCCGAAAACAGCTGTTTCCCTTTGTCTGTCTGATATCCGCTTCCATAACATCCATCAGCCTTTCCGTTACCTTCTCCTGGGATTCCAGAAACAGGAATGCCTGCAGATAATCTCCATAGCCAAGTCCCTTCTGCCCCCTCGGATATTCAGATAAATGTCCCCGAAAGGTCAGAAGCTGGCTGAAAGGTGTATTCCAGCTTCCTGAGTCCTTGATAATAGGCACCTTTTCACCATCAAAAAGCATTCTTAAGTCCTTTACGCTCTCCGCATAACCCCAGGCAAAAAGGATCAGCTGGGTAACGGGTTCTTCCAGTTCAGGCATACCCAAAACCCCTGTAATCAGCAATGCAGCTCCTCTGGCCTCTGATTTTTTCTGTCCGTCGCTGAACAGATAAGCCACATTGGCAGCTTCTCTAACCAGCAGGATCTGATTCGCCATGCCGCGCAAATTATCCAGGTCATTTCCCTTTCCCTGCAGGATATACTCCACCTGATAGGAAAATGAGGAGCCGTCTTTTATCTGATTATAATAACCGCATTTATCCATAACATATTTCAGAAACAGACATGTATCCGAGACTCCTGACGGCGGTTCTACTCCTGATGGTAGCCCGGTACCTTCCATTTTATTGCTTCGCCCGGTATAAAGCGCCGCCTTCGGAATAGATTCCCTGGACAGGGAAGCGCTGTTTTCAACAGCCAGCTTCAGGATTCCCTCACCTCTTGCTTCATTTACCACATCTGAGGGCAGCTCCACATTTTTTCCTTCCCAGTCCTCGGCTTCCTGTTCTTCTTTATTTAAAATAGCTTCTTTTACCTGTTTTTCGGTTTCATTTCTGCGCAGCTCCACATCTGTTCCCAGAAAACCTCCCGTCTGTATCAATCCTGCATTTACGGCCGCCTGTTCCAGGAATCCCAGCCCCCATTTATCTTTCATATACGTAATCGCCTGCTTTTTCAGTACCGCTCCCTTTTCATCTGATGCAATTGCCGCCTGCTGCAAATCAACTCCGTCTGCAGAAAGTCCTGTCAGATCCTTCCCGACCGGAATTTCAAACAGCTCATAAGGACGAAAATTCATGTTCATATAATTCCTGATATGCTCCTCCGTATTGGAAAAGGCCGGCGAAGTGCCGCCATAGGACATATCTATAAAAAACAGTTCATATTGTTCCAGCATTTCCCGGTGATATTCTGCCAGAGCCGAATCCATGGCCATATCCATCACACATTCCGTTTGTGTACGGATGGTATGCATCCGTACACCTTCTATGACGGTGAGCAGCAGGGAAAGAAGAATTCCCGTAACCAGGGAAAGATAAACCGTAATATAACCTTTCCGCACAGCTTTCCCCTTTCCGGCTATATACTGCCGGCCTGACTTGTTATTTTCGAAAATATGGTTTGCACAAGGCTTGTCAGCTGATTCTTAAAGATTATTACAAGTCCGATCAGAACCAGTATGATAAGAATTACTTCAACCGTACCCATACCTTCTTCCCCGCTCAGGACATTCCTGATTCGTGATTTTATTTCCGCAAAACCATTTACAGCATGCAAATAAATTTTCTTCATAGATTTATTCCTCCATTCTGTCTTTTAGACAGCTCCTTTCATAATTCCTTATTTCCTACATACCCGCAAAGGAAAAGCATGCCGGCACCATAATCAGTACCATTACCACCACAAGCATCAGCATCATGGGAAGAAGCAGTCTGGTTCCCGCCTTTTCTCCCAGTTCCCTCGCATTTCTTTTGCGTTCTTCAAAAGCGTGTTCTGCCTCCTGCTGCAAAGCCTGCAGCAATCCCGAAGCTCCCTTTTTAAGATTCTGGGAAAGCAGCGCGGCACATTTTCTGTACTGAGTCAGGCGGCATCTCTGCCCAAAATGTTCGTAAGCCTGTGCTTCCGTTATTCCGCTCTCCATTTCCCGGCAGGCCAGGGTGAGTTCTTCGTATACGTATATAAGCTCCTGATTTCTTGTTTTTCTGTTTTGATAATCCGCGGCCATTCTCTGAAAAGCGGAGCGGATGGGAAGCCCCGCTCCCATCAGAAGCGCCAGCTTACTTATGAACTCAGGATAGGAAAGCAGAAGCTGTTCCTCTCTTTGTTCCAGTTTTTTCTTTAAATCCCGATCCTGAAGGCGATATAATATGCACCCGGCAGCGACAAACAATGCAAAAAGAAGAATGCTGTTATCCGTAATTTTTTCCTTCCAGGAAATCTGCCGCATTTCCACCCTTTCAGGAAGCAGAAAGCCTTCCTCCTGCCTGGATGCCTTTTCCCTCTTAACCGCAGTTTCTTCAAGAAGCTTTCGGAACCGCTCCTCCTCTGTGAGTGCAGGAGGGCATACTCTGACGGCAAATATCTCTTCCCATTGTTCCTCCCCGCAGGTAAGGACCGCCCGAAGCTCCGTAATTTCTCCCTTTTCGCCAAGCTGCTTTGTTGTTACCTTTCCGTCACTGTGAATCAGCTCATAATTACCGCACTCCCAGGTAATCTGAAAAGGGTATCCAGGAAGTGAGGAAGGAAAATTAAGGTCTTTTGATACCTCATTCAGTGTGGAATTATCACCTCTCACCTCATTTTCAAGAGCTTTCCTGACCTCTGGAAGCATTTCTTCCAGCTGCTTACTGGTATATTCTCTCTCCTGGACCTCCAGCTGAAGTTCTTCCTTCTTTTTTCCCTCCCACGCTTCCAATTCTACCCGGAGACTTCCTTTTCCATAGGAATTCCTCTGCAGCCAGCCATCCTCCGACAACTTCTTATTCATAAATGCGGACAGGTAAAATGCCATTGACAGCAAAGCCCCTATGGATATGAGGAACAGAACGGTACTCAGCTTACCCGTATTGTAGCTTTTCAGCCGTTCCTTCGCTTCACGGGGATACAGGATTTCCATATCCTCCTTCAGCTGCAGCCTCGATGCCGGTTCCTTTTCCATTTTCAGATGCTGCCTCAGCCTCAGCAGCCGTTCCTCCAGCCATGCAGCGGGCTTCAGAAACAGGCGGCAGGGTGCCGGCATATCGGCATCCGCATCCGCTTTAGTACTCCTGCTTATCAGAAGCAGCACAATAATTCCTGCAATGATGCCTGCATAAATAACCCACATATGTCACACCTCTATTTCTATTATTTTCCTGGATAAATAAAATGCGGCCAAATATACCGCCAAACAGCCGGTCATAATAAGAATGCCGGCAGCGTTAAAGTAAAGACAGTCAAAGAAGCCTCTGGAAGTCAGCTGCAGATAAGCCATGATTAAAAACGGTACCATATTCATAATTTTCTGTTCATATCTTCTGGATGACAACAGCGTCTGAATTTCCTGTTTAACCTCAATCTTTTCCCCTGTTACGGCTGCGCTGCGGCGTATAATATCATTCAGATTGCCTCCGCTTCTCTTTGCTATGGAAAATACCTCTGCAAAATCCTCAATATCCGGCTCTCCGCTTCTGATTCCCAAATCCGCCAGCAAAAGCTCCAGCGGCACATGATTTCTGAGTCCCTTCCTGAAAAAGCGAAGCTCTTTTGCCATCAGACTGTCATTACCATAAAGACGTTCCATATCTTTTCCCGCTTCAAGGAAGGCATTTTCAATGGAGTATCCTGCCTGCAGCCCTGCTGCGACAGACAAAATTGTGTCTTTGAATTGATCTGCCAGCCGTTGTCTCTGTCTGCGAATGAGCGTTTTTTCCGTTTCTTTAAATGTGAACAGAATCAGAGGCGACAGCGGCAGCACAGCCCAGAAGGAATGATAGAAAAACCATGCAAGCAATGCGGTGATACCGACTCCCTGTGCGCCGTAAAGAAGAATTTCCTTCCTTGAAAAGGTATATTTCCGATAATCCGGCGCATGCTCCTTTTCCTTTTCTTTTTTTTTGCGGTTATGCAGATCCAAAACCCGCCATTTTAAGTTTATCTTCATGCAACAGCTTCTCCTTTCTTACCAGTCTTCCCTGTACCCTGCCGGACGTCTCTCCCTCTTCCTCAAAGGAAAACAGGGAAGACAGCTGGATTTCCCCGTCTTCAATGCCTGTAACCTCTGCTATCTGCAGCACTTTTCTTGTTTTGTCACGCAGCCTTCCCAGGTGTACAATAATATCCACGCCGGAAGCTATCTGCCTGCGTATTGCGGGAAGCGGAATTTCCATTCCCATCAGCATCATGGTTTCCAGCCGCATCAGCATATCCTGGGCGCTGTTGGCATGGCCGGTTGACATCGATCCGTCATGTCCGCAGTTCAGGGCGCTGGCAATCAGATCCACCGCTTCTCCCCCTCTGACCTCACCGACAATAATTCTATCCGGCCGCATCCTCAAAGAGGTTTTAATTAGATCTCTGATAGTAATAGGCTGGCAGCCTTCCACATTGGCATTTCTTGTTTCCATCCGGACCAGATTGGGAATTCCCCGGATTTGCAGCTCCGCACTGTCTTCAATGGTTATCAGCCGTTCATCTGCAGGAATAAAACCTGCCAGTGCATTCAGGAATGTGGTCTTGCCGCTTCCTGTGCCCCCGCTGATAAAAATATTGTATCTGGCCTTTACCAGCTTCTCCAGAAAGCTGCATGCTTCCTCGCTGATGGATCCGATTGCCAGCAGCTCTCTCATACCAATAGGCTGTTCCGGGAAACGTCTTATGGTTACCACCGGCCCGTTAAGAGCAATGGGACCCAGTACCACATTGACCCGGGAACCATTTTCCAGCCTGGCATCCACGATTGGGGAGGTTTCGTTCACCACCCTGTTGCAGCCTGCCACGATCTGCTGTATGACATCCTGCAGCTTCTCTCCTGATTCAAAGCCGCAGGGCCAGGCAAAAAGCCTGCCTGCTCTCTCCACAAAGATTCCTTCCATCCCGTTGATCATTATCTCTGTTACCTGTTCATCCTCAATCAGCTCCTGCAGCACATCCAAACCCCGAATGGTGAAAAACAGCTCCTTTCCCATCCTGGCCCGTTCATATACATTGAGCCTGCCGGCGAATTCTCTTGCCCGCAGCCGGTCAGCTATGGCATCCTGTATCTCTTCATCCGACATCTCCCTGGTAAAGTCCATGTCTGAAAGAAGCTCCCGCTTAATCCCATCCCTTACTGCCAGATATTTTTCCTGTTCCATCTGCTGGTACCCTCCCTTCTGCCTGCTCTTATCTGTGCGAACCTGCAGTCATTTATCTGTCTGAAATACATATGACCGTGACGCATCTATTCTTCCTTCCAGTCCTCTCTTATCAGTTCCTGTACCAGTACGGCCAGTTCACCCCGGGTCATATTCTCCAACCCGACCGGCAGCTGACGGAACAGAGGCAGTCTGCATTTCCTTGTCTTTTCCAGTATTTCCTCGCAGTCAAGACAGCGCAGCAGCTCTTCATACTGCTCCTGTTTTGCCGCGGCAAAACCATCATCCCTGGTAATGGTATAAACCCTGGTACACAGCTTCAGGATATCGAAAAGCCCCTGTATGGCTTCCGATAAATCAAGAAGAATATATTCATATCTTCCTGTCAATTCCAGTTCTTCAAAAAGCTGCAGCCACTCCTCTTTTTCCACTCTCTGCAAGTCCATGCAGGAAAAAACAGGGGGGATGAAGTCAAGTCCGTTCACCTTCTGTACCATTCCTTCCAGCCTGTAAGGAAATCTGCCGTCTCCGTTATGCAGGAAATAAATCAGATCCGACAAATCGGTTCGAAACTCCCGCTGCAGCATACGCGCCAGCCCGGAATAGCTTTCAAAATTCAGATAAAGCACTTTGTGTCTGCGGGCGAGAAGCTGCCCAAGAGTGAAAGAAAATGTGGTTTGGAGACACCGTCTTACCGGTGTGTAGATTCCGATGAACTGTACGTTCCCCAGCCTCAGAGAACGTGTAGCCGGAGGAAGAATTCCTCTGTCTGCGGCTATTTCCATAATTCTGCGGACAATATTGTCCATGGACTGATACTTGTTCACGGTGTCCAGGCCAGGCGGCCCCTCCCCGCATTCCTCAAGTATCAGAATCTGATCCGCCTCCCAGTCCGTTTCCGAGCGATATACGGATTCTGTAATCAGCAGAAAGGAAACGCGGCTGTCTTTACAGAATTGCTTCAGCTTGTCCGGGCTGGTAAAGACCTGCACTTCAAAGGGAAATCCGTCCTTTGCCGTCAGCAGGCTGAGATAATCCGTGAGATGACAGGCGAATTCCTGCTCTCTGTCACATACTGCCAAAATATTCTTTTTCAATAACACCTCCCGGTTCACATGGAAAGGGTATTTTCATAAAATACGCAGTAAAATTCCACTCTCCGTTGTTCCCCTGAATAAAATAAAAATGATGGAAAAATGAAAATGCTGATTCAACAGCCAGAAATTGATACACGGTTCTGCCTGAAAACAGATACCGCAAAAGAAAATTAGATATTTCCGATTGGTAAAATGAAGTATAAAACATGGTTTCCATTTTGTAAATAGGGTTACGTAAATTAAATCATTTTTGTTAAAATGTTCCAAAGGTGTCACAATAAAAAGAATAAAAAAGCCGAAAACACCTGGAAAACACTGAGTTTCCAGGTGTCAAAAAACCTCCTACAGCATAGAAACCACATTGATCCCATACAGCAGCGCCACCCCCGGCAGCCCGAGCAGTCCTGACGCAATAATACTGAAGGGTCCGATTCCCACACGCCAGGCAAAGCCCTGTGACTGCAGAAACATATTGATAAAATAAATTGCCAGCGTCCCCAGTACGGCGCGCATAATAAAATTAATCAACAGCTCCGTTTTGCTGCGCATGGCTGCAATCAGAAGTACAAGCGCAAAAGCGATGCCTATCATCAAGGCTCCGTTCATATTTTCCATTTATCCTCCGGTCCCGACGTATTTCGGCAGGGTTATTCACATTTCATCCCTCCAAAACAAATCGGTCTGTCCTTTCTACACCATATGTGAAAAATAAGAAAATATAACATGCATATTTTACCTTTTTTCTGTATATACTTATTTACAAAGTACTTATTGGCAAAATCAGGCAGAGGAGGAGGATTCATGAAATTCCATTTCAGCCAGGGCTCTGTGAATAAAGCGGACAGGCCCCTTACCTATCAGGAAAGTCTGATGCTGGACATACAGAAGACAAGATGTGAATTGGAAAATGCCTACGCGGGTTTTGATTATGTTACAGATCCCGATCTGATTGACTGCTATATTTATGAACAGAATGCAGTCATGAAAAGATACAAATACCTTTTGCAGAAAGCGGCAAGCTTAAAGGCCTCAGAACAGACAGTAAGCGGATAACACCGGCTCTTTTCGATCTGCCGCCGCAAGCTTATGCAGGCAGAGTTTTTCCCCCTTGACTTCTGCCTGATTTAAAAGCACAGCCTCCTTTGGGAAGACTGTGCTTTTATTTTGAATTATCAGAACATAAATACTGCTGCGCTTGATGCAGGAAGGTCAAAGGTAATCCGGTAGGGCTTATAGTCGCATGGCTCCGCTGTTGCCCGGATGGATGCAGGTATCTCCGCCCCATTTCCGCCGAATGCTTTATCATCGCTGTTCAGAATAAGCTTGTAGCTCTTCTTTTTGGGCACGCCCACACTGTAGTCTTTTCTTTCCACAGGGGTCATGTTCAGCACGAAAAGGAGGCTGTTTTTGCCATCTGAGGATCTGCGGATAAAGCTGTATGTACTGCGTTCCGCATCGTCCGCATTCACCCATTCGAAGCCGTTCCAGTCATTGTCGATTTCATGCAGGCACGGATATTTACGGTAAAGGTTCAGAAGTGTTTTTACATATTCCAGCATGCCGCTGTTGAGTTCATCCTGGAGCATATACCAGTCAAGCTCCCTGGCCTCGCTCCATTCTCTTTCCTGGGCAAATTCCTGTCCCATGAACAGAAGCTTCTTCCCCTCGTGCCCGAACATATACGCATATCCGGCTCTCAGGTTCGCATACTTATCAGCTCTCAGGCCGGGCATTTTATTTACCATGGAGCATTTCAAATGCACCACCTCATCATGAGACAGCGGAAGGATATAATTTTCCGAACTGTTGTAGCTCATGGCAAAGGTCATGGCGTAATGATCATTTTTACGGAAATAGGGATCCAGCTTCATGTACTCACAGAAATCATGCATCCATCCCATATTCCACTTAAAGCTGAAGTCCAGGCCGCCTTTGTCAATAGGCCCTGTAACGAGCGGCCATGCGGTGGATTCCTCCGCAATTGTCATAACTCCGGGGAAGGTCCCTCTGATGACGGAGTTAAAATGCTTGAAAAATTCTATGGCCTCCAGATTCTTGTTGCCGCCGAATTTATTGGGCACCCATTCGCCGTCTTTTTTGCCATAGTCCAGATAAAGCATGGAAGCCACGGCATCCACACGCAGGCCGTCAATATGGAATTCCTTAATCCAGAAAAGAGCATTGGCAATCAGGAAATTTTTTACCTCGTTTTTGCCATAGTTGAAAATCTTGGTGCCCCAGTCAGGATGCTCTCCCAATCTTGGATCGGGATGTTCAAAAAGCGGTTCCCCGTCAAACTCCGCGAGTCCGTGGGCATCCTTGGGGAAATGCGCGGGCACCCAGTCAAGGATCACACCGATTTTATTGCGGTGAAGGGTATTAATCAGGTATGCAAAATCCTCCGGCGTCCCATAGCGGGAGGTAGGCGCATAATATCCTGTCACCTGATACCCCCAGGAACCGTCAAAGGGATGCTCTGCAACACCCATCAGCTCCACATGGGTAAATTTCACTTCCTTAAGATAGCTGACAAGACGATCCGCAAACTCCCTGTAATTATAAAAACCATCCTCCGTCCCGTCCGGATGCTTCATCCAGGAGCCGATATGACATTCATAGACAGCCAGAGGTTCCCTGTTCATATCCTTTCCCGCACGTTCCTCCATCCATACGGAATCTGTCCATTTGAAATGGGAAATATCCGTGGTAATGGAAGCTGTGCCGGGCCTTTTTTCCGCATAGTTGGCAAACGGGTCCGCTTTGTAAAGCTTACGGCCGTCAGGCGCGGTGATCAGAAACTTATACATCTCCCCCGTGCCTACTCCGGGAATGAAAAGCTCATAAATTCCTCCCGGCCCCTTTTTTTTCATTAGGTATTGGGTTTCCTCCCATCCGTTGAAAGTACCGAAAACATGTACCTGCAGCGCATGCGGCGCCCAGACAGCAAAAAACATTCCCTTCTTTCCGTTCTCCACGGAAGGATGGGCCCCCAGTTTTTTGTAGATGTCATAATGTGTCCCCTGTGCAAACAGATACTCATCGGCCTCGGAGATAAAAACCTCCGGTGCTTTTTTTGTCTTTGCTACACCTGCCATCTCTACCTCTCTTCCGCCGCCATAGGCGGCTTAGATTCTTTCTATATGAAATCCCCCTCATGCAGAATAATCATATCATCATCATCGTACCGTTTTGCCAGCAGTACATCCATAAAATGCTTCGGCGTCTTGCGGTTGGCGTGATCAATCGCTTCGTCCACAATATCCCTGACGTCGTTTACCGTTACGATATGATCGCTTGTCTGCATATCTTCAATGCGGGTATGAAGGGCCAGCCTTCCCAGCTCATCGATTGCGTATTCATGCATTTTTGCGTACTGACAGCCATAGGCTACAAGCGTACCGTTATCCAGCGCTTCGATGTCAAATCTCGCATTAAAGAAGGACTCCATTTCCGGATTGGCGGAAATCAGTTTCTTTATATTTCTCTTCGTATCTACCAGAATTACCAGGATGCCTGTCCGCTCCTGGTTCAGCGCATCCAGAAGGCTTCCCATGCTTTCATCGGCGATGTCCCCTGCCGAGTCTATGACAAGGGCGCCTCCGGCCAGCTTTTCAATCAGTTCTGCCGGATTCTTTTTGCTGAAGGCATCTCCGTCTATTTTTGCAAGCTTTCCGGAGAAATTATGATCCTTTGCCCGGAAGTCCCTGACAATATTCTTCGTCAGGCTCATCGTGTCTGAGCCCGGGTCCCCGGTAATAATCAGGTTTCCCGTATATGCGGCAAGGCTCAGCCTGTCCAGCGCACGGACCAGTCTCTTCATCGCGCCCTTCGTGGGCACAAAGGAGGCAAATAGCTGTTTTTCTTCCCGGCTCATGGAACGGATTTCCTGTTCCAGGCGTTCGTCCTCCCGGCGTTCTTCTTCTTCCTGGCTGACTTCCTCCTCCGGATATTCCTCTTCGTTAACCGCCTCTTCCTCTGCTGCAGCTCCTTCATAGGGCTGCTGTACATATGCCGCGGAATCATTTCGTTCCTCCGCCCCGTATGAGGTTTCCGGTTCGGGATATGCGGGAGCCTGCGGCGCAGTCTCCTGCTGAGGCTGAGAATATGGCTGAGCGGGCTGTGTATTATAGTCAGTACGGACTGGCTGCGCCTGTTCCTCCGGCATTACTGCAGGCTGAACCTCCGGCTGCGTATGTACTTCTGCGGAGGACCCGGTCTGTGCCGGCTGAGACTCAGGTAAGGATTGAGGCGCCGGATGATACTGGGTTTCCGGAATAGCCTGGGCTTCCGGAACGGACTGCACTTCCGGAACGGCCCGCGCTTCCGGCGCCGGCTGCACCGGCTGGGGTACTGCAGCGGCTCCTGCACCAGGCTGCTGCTGTATGGGAGCCTGAACAGGCGAAAGCTCTTTCATGCCGGACTCCGGCGCAGTGACTGCGGCTGATGGTACACCGGCTCCTGCTGCAGGCACTGCATTTACGGGAACACTTCCCTCCAATACCGCACTAACCGCTTCCCCGGCACGCTTTATGGCGTTTTCCACTTCTTCAGCCGCCCATATCTTGGTATGTGCGGATATTACACTCGTATCGGCATGACGTTTGCGCTCCACGGGAATTCTTTCTTCCTTCTGGAGACGTTCCAGCACACCCTTTCTGGCAGTCTCATCAAAGTCACGGAAAAGAGAACCGGTCTGCTCCATAACCCGCTGCTGCAGCTGCTTACGGCGCTTCTCCTCGTTCTCATGCTTCATTTTCTCCCATTCCTTCATGATGTCTTCAATATTCATCTGTCCGGTGATTTGTCTTTCGATTTGCTGCTCTTCCGGCATAACCAGACCGATCTGACCATCATATTCCTGGGATAAATAACTGTTCATTTTTGGTTCACTGCTTACATAACGGTCCGCAGCCGAAACCTCCGGCTGCTGAACCTGAGTATAAACAGGCTGTGCCTCCGCCGTATAGGGCGCAGGCTGCTCCTGCACACTGTTCTGAGGCATGTATCCCTGTGCGGATGCCTCCGGCTGATAACTATACTGATTGGCATCCGGCTGGTATTCCTGCGCCGGAGTCTCCTGCTGATACCCCTGCGCCGCTTCGGCCGGATACTGCACTCCCTCCGGCCGTCCCCCTTCATATTCATATTGTTCATACTGTTCGCCGCCGTACTGCTGTCCGGCGAAGTTCTGTTCATTCATCTCCCCTGTATCGGAAGAAATATCATAGGACTGATCCGCAAAGGTCTGGTCGGCGTAGGCCTGTTCCTGGGCGATCAGCTGTTCCTTATATGCCTGAAGGGAAACCGGTTCGCCTGGGGGCTTTCCGTTAAGCATGAGTTCTTCCATGCTCTTGGCCAGTTCTTTCTGAAGGTTGATGGTATTATACTGCCCCACGTCCATGGGCTTTACATGGATATCGTCCTCAGCTGCCGCGCCGTTCTTCGCAGCCGCGTTCCGGCCCTTCTGTTTCTCCTCCGGTTCCGGGACGCGCAGCCCCTGCTTACGCATCATGTAGGCTTCGAATTTCTGCTGCTGCGCCGGTGAAAGGGGCTGATGAAGCATTTTCAGCTCCATGGCCTTAATTACATATTTCCCTTCGCCGAACCAGAGAATAAGTTCGTCGCATTCCTCCACACATTTAGTTGCCAGCCCTACCCTGTGATAAAGGTATGCCAGCTCATAGGCCCATTTTTCCCTGTAATCCCTCTTTTTGAGTTCCTCAAGGACTGCAATCCGCTCCTCCAGCCCCACGTCCTGCGCTTCGTACAGCTTGTACTGGAGCACATATCTGCCGCTGTCATTGGGGGCTATCTGGACAAAATCCTTATAATACTCAATAGCCTGTACCACTTCTCCCATCTTAATAGAAAGATCACAGAGAGAATAAATAATCATTCTCCCTGCGGGGTGGCGTTCGTTCGCCATTTCCAGAAGCAGCTTCGCATCGTCAAATCTTCTGTTTACCTTATAAAGATCACTGACTGTGCAGAGCATCATCACGCTCTTCACTCTTGTCCAGTCAATGGTATCCGCGACCTTCGCAGCTTCCACATACTTCTTCTGCGAGATCAGTGTCTTAATTTCCTCTGCCCGTATTTTGTACTCATATTTATCCAAGGTGCCACCTCTACCGTAATCCTGATTAGGCATAATTACCCACTTTTTTTATCATTTAAGTTTACCATAGGTGCAATGTCTTGTCAAAGCCAAATGCCCGTAAATATAAGCTTCTTTTGCCATTCTAATGCGGTTTTACGATAACTTAAAAATAGTACTTATGCATACTTTTAATCAAATAGCACCTTCCAGTTTTCATTTTCTGCTGCCGCAAAGCACATGGCAACCTGTTCCTCCGTTGTTTTGTCCGCATCCATTTGGGGAAGCCTGTCAGGGGGGAACCAGCCGCTTTGGACGGTTTCAATATTTCTTTCGAATTTTCCTTCTATGGGTTCGCAAAGAATAAATACCTTGCAGATATTATATGCGTGAGGCGGCAGATTATGCCGGTTCCGGTCCTGCACCGCTACGATTTTTACCGGTGCGACCAGCATGCCCGCCTCTTCCCTGGCCTCCTTTACCGTATTTTCACGGATGGTCTGATCCATATCCACCCAGCCTCCGGGCATGGACCAGCGGCCAGTCATTTCCTGAACAAGAAGAATTTTTCCATCCCTGATGATGGCTGCCCGGCTGTCAAGCTTGGGCGTCTGGTATCCGCTTTCCAGGCAGAAAAGATCATGTACCTGTTCAAAGGATAAATCCGTGTTACAGCTTACGATTTCCGCCGCTATTTCGCGTATTCTTCCAAAACGTTCCAGATCAAAGCGATCCTTTGAATAGGTAAGGCCGGCCTGGGCGATGAACTGCAGTTCCATGGCCCATTTCAGCCATCTGCGGTTCTTTCTGGGATCTTCCTTTCGCACAAATACGGATGGAATTTCTCCGGGATGCGCAAGATAAAAATCTGCTCTGATATGCTCGGGCGAAGCGCAGCCCCACAGCGCCAGCGCGCTTTCCACGCCTGCGTCGGCGGCGCATGCCATATCATAGGCCGTATCACCAATATATACAGCTTCTTCCGGCTGTGCCTTCTGCCTGCGCAGATATTCCCTGACAGGTTCGCCGTCCGGCTTGTGGCGGATGGTGTCATCCGCACAGATGACGGTATCAAAAAATGGCTCCAGCCCAAACGGAAGAAAATCCTTTTCATATTCCGGCCGGTTCCTGGAGGTGACGATTCCGAGGCGGATTTCTTTTTCCTTAAGCGCCGTAAGTGTCTCACGGATTCCCGGGAATATACGCATATATTTATGATAGGACGGTGTCAGAGTTCCCCAGAACTGTACGGTTTCCGCAAGTTCTTCCTCCGCGAAGCCCAGTCTGCGAAGCGCGGCTTCACTGGGAATCCCCAGCGCAAATTTCAGTTCTTCCGTTTCCATATGTTTTCCTTTTTTCATCAGCACTGTTTCCTGCAGGGAAAGAAGCACTGATTCCTCAGAGTCGAGCAGTGTTCCGTCGATATCAAAAATCACATGTTTTTTCATAGGCTATATATCCCTTTCTTTCAGCATATTGGCAATTACCATGAGGCCCTGTTCGTAGTCTGTTTCATAGGAGTCTGAAATCTCCAGCAGGGGCATGGAGTGTTCGGGAATTACTTTTTCACATTCCCGGTACAGCTCCTCCAGCGCACCGTCCAGGAATGGGTTTCTGTACAGCACCACTCTTTCCGGATTGAGCACCGAGGCATAGATTTGTATGATTTTACAGTATATTTCCAGCATGCGGGACGGGGCAAAATTCTTGTCTGCGGGCCTGAGCTTTCCGGGCATATCCGGCAGGAAGCCCAGTTCCCCTGCAAAATCGCTGGCGCCCTGCCATACCTTTCCATTGATTACTATGCCGGCCCCCATGCCGTTTTTGCCCAGATAAATACAGACACAGCAGCCATCGCTTCGGCCGGCCAGGCTCCATCTGCCCGCCGCCACAGCATTCATGTCATTTACCGCTCTTACAGGAATTCCGAATTTCCTTGAAAAATGCTCCTGCAGGTTTACCCCTGTCAGTTCACTTCCTCCTGCGGTGAGAACAACCTTCCCTCCGGAAACCATGCCCGCCGCTCCGATTACAATCCCCTTCAGACAGGGAAACTGTGTTCGGATGCTTTCTACTTTTGCTTCCATGGCAGTAAGAATGGGGAATTTTTCTTCGGAGGTTTCCTCTTTCAGGCTGTTTCCCTCCAGATCCTTCAACGACCAGTGGATTGTATCGTTTTCCACCGTAAGGAGCAGATAGAGGGAAAATACCGGATTCAGTCTGTACAGTGCGGCACATCTGCCGCCGCCTGATTTCTCCGTTCCGGCTTCCTCCACCTCTCCGGTTTCACAGAGAAGATCCACGGTTTTACTGATTGTGGGAAAGCTCAGGCCTGTTTTCCGGGAGAGACCGCTTTTGCTCACGGGTCCCAGCCCTTTCATGCAGTCCCTCACAATTTCCTGGTTCATATCCTTAACGGTAAGCGTACTTGCCATCCTGTTTCCCTCCCAAAATTGTTTATTACTTTTTAAAAGTATTTTAATTATAGTGTATTAGCGGGTTCAATGCAATATTTTTTTACTTTACATTGGAATTTTTATATAATCAAATACAAAAATATGAAAATCAAAAAAAGCTTTACGCATAAGGCATCGTTTCTCTGCTTCTGCTCTTTTTCTGCGGCATTCCGGTTCATTTTATTTCTATTTATATCTATTTATAATAGAAGAATTGCTTCCGGTATGATAAAGTATTTCTAGGGTAATTTTCAATACCGCTCCAGAGTTAATCCGGCTGCACCGCAGCAGCTGACAGGGCGGGCGGAAAATGGATATGCTTCGCAAATGCCCTTACCGGCAAATATTTATTACAGGAGACAGACATGAGGGGTTTAGGTACAATTATCAATGTAGCGGCCGTCATATTAGGCGGCGGCCTTGGCATGCTGAGCAGTCTCGGAAACTCAATATTAAACTAAGTAGAGGGGGACTATGTTCTGGA